>WNFM01001779.1_pt5 | contig 25802 bp, 21 predicted proteins | sample 5400271 | NCBI WGS metagenome assembly WNFM01 (sample SAMN13153352, study PRJNA577476) | soil metagenome | isolation source: 60 cm saprolite on Douglas fir-dominated hillslope | place: USA:California | collected 2013-09-17 | reverse complement strand
CCCGCCGTTGCCACGGCGCCACCCAAAGCGCGCGCAAAGCTGATGGCACCGCTGACGGCGCCAAGATCGCGTCGCTCAACGGCGTTTTGCGCGGCGACATTGGCGATGGGAAAAATAGGCCCGATACCAAAGCCGATCAGCATCAGTAGAACAATCAGTTCCGGTTTGGTTGCCTGTGGTGCAATCAGCCCCAGGATGATCAGGCACACAATCGCCAAGGGCATGCCGAGCAGCGGCGGCAGTTTGTATCGCCCCGTGCGGCTGATATAGCGGCCGGACAAAGCGGCACCAACCGTCGTCGACAACATCAGGGGAATGATCAACCGGCCGACTTCATCGGCGCCAGCAGACAAAGCCAATTGCAGATAAGTGGGCGTCATGATCGCCAAGGCCAGATAGCCGCCGAAAACCATGAAAATGGCCAGCAGAACCGGTGTGACCACGCGGTCGCGGAAGAAGTGCAAGGGCATGATCGGTTCATGCAGATGTCCCTGGCGACGATAGAAGATCAACCCGGTGATCACGCTGGCCGCCACCGCCGCAAAGATCTCTGGCGACAACCAGGGCAAGATCGTACCGCCGCCGGATAAGGCGAAGAGGAAGGCGGTGCTGCTGCACATGAACAGCGCGACGCTGATATAATCGATCTGATGTCGGGTGCCACGTCCGGTCAGTCGCTTCAATATCGGATCCGCCACCGCCAGGGCCAGAAAGCCAAGCGGCAGATTGATCCAGAAGATCCAGTGCCAGCTGGCATGCATTGTCAATTCACCCCCGATCACCGGTCCGAGCAATGCCGCCCCCGCCCAAACCCCGGCGAAATAGGCGCCATATTTGCCACGTTCACGCGGTGCCACGACATCGGCAACGGCGGTTTGAGCAATCGTGATCAAGCCACCGCCGCCGAAGCCTTGCAGGGCTCGCGCCAGAATCAGCATCATCATCGTGCTCGACATGGCACAGAGGACCGAGCCAAGCAGGAAGGTCAGGATGCAGAGACGCATGATGGGTCGCCGGCCATGGAGATCGCTCAATTTCCCGAGGATCGGGGTTGCCGCCGTTGACGTCAGCAGGTACGCGGTCACGATCCAGGACATCAGATGCACGTCGCCAAGATCGCTGCTGATCGACGGCAGGGCCGTGGCGACAATGGTCTGGTCAAGCGCCGCCAGGAACAAAGAAATCATGGCGCCGCCAACTACCAATCGGGTTTCCCGCGGATTCAGCAGTAAACTCTCACTGGACATGTCCGTCCTTCCCTTACCTGAACGCAAAGGGTCGCGCCCGCCTGATCGCGGCGCTCCTCACGACGAGAGAGGATAATCGTCAGGTCGTTGCCTGTCGTGCTTCATCCGCCGCTTCCTGGAAAATGAAAGACCGAAAGGCGGCGACCTTCGGGACGCGGCTCATTTCCGGCGGATGGACAACGTAATAGCCCCAGCCATCACCCATGGTGAGGTCGAAGACCGGGACCAAGAGGCCCTTGCGGATTTCCGCATCCACCAGATTGCGCATCACCAAGGCAATGCCTTGGCCGCTCATGGTCGCGGCGAACAGGACATGCTCGTCATCAAAGATCTGGCCGTCACTGGCCTGGGTCGGGTCCAGCCCGGCAATGGTCAGCCATTCGGTCCATTCCTCGCGGCCTTCGTCATGCAGCAGCGTCGCACGCACGATATCGCTGCGCTGATCGAGCCGCAGACGCGCGACGTAATCGGGCGTGGCGACCGGCATCAGGACCAAGGGCGCGATGATGTCCGCGGCTAAACCCGGCCAGTGGCCGCGGCCGCTGCGAATCGCCAGGTCGATGCCTTCCGTCGCCAGATCGAGCACGGCCTTGGTGTGTCTAATCGATAATTCGATGTCGGGATGACGGGTGGCAAAACGGCCAAGCCGCGGTGCCAGCCAGCGGGCGCCGAAAAAGGGCGTCGTGGTGATCGTCAGAATGGCCTTTGATCGGCGCAGATCCGCGACCGCCCGTTCCAATGTCGTGAAGGCGGAGGTCGCCGCCGGCAGCAGGCGCTGCCCGGCCGTCGTCAGCTCAAGGCGACGGGTCGAGCGTTTGAACAGAGGTTGGCCCAGCTGGTCTTCCAGGCTGCGAACCTGATGACTGACCGCCGCCTGCGTCACATGCAGCTCAGCCGCCGCTCGCGTGAAACTCAGCAAGCGCGCCGCTGCTTCAAAGACCCGCAAGGCTGGCAAGGATGGCAATCGTTCTGACATTTACGTGGCCTATATATGAACAGAACTTACTAATAGACAGCATTCGACAATATCATCTCGTTTGTCGTCACGGTCAAGAATGCCCAAAATAATCCAATAAAGCGCCGGAAAAACTGAAGACTTACCCTAGTTCGGCGCGATGGAGATGACGCCATGCATGAAGATTTTTTGAGGTATATGATGGTTGGCCTCAGCCGTGGATTGGTATCGCCTGCCGCTGATCCGAGTCGCCGGGGCATGGACGGCCGGGATGAGCGGGAGATTCTGGAGCGGGCCAGGGCGTCGACGCAGAAGCGGTCGACTACCGTTGAAAAGCTTGGCTGTCGGTTGCAAATCGCCCGGCTGTATGCCGGTCTTCGCCGTCAACTGAAAGGTCTGCGGTCCAAGAATTTGCGGGTCGGCAGCAGCCTTCATTTCAGCCGGCCGACAGCACGATGATCTCGAGGTTGGGATGTAACCGGGTGGGTCGTTCTGATCGAACCACCCGGGCCGACATATCTCAGCCCGGTTCCGCTGACGAGGCATCCGGCGCAGCAATCGAGGAGTCAGTCGGCAGCGGATCGATATAGCCACATTGCGCGAGGGCAGCCAGCATATGTGTCGGTGGGGTCGCCAGTGCACCGATCGGCTCGCGTTTGGGATAAAGCGGCAGGCGAATGGCACGTGCCAGAAGATGTAACGGGATGTTGTCCGTTCGGTTGCGTTGCGCGTTGGGACCATAGGCCGGATCGCCAACCAACGGGCAGCCGATCTCGGCGCAATGGACGCGGATCTGATGCGTGCGGCCGGTGCGGGGCTTCAGTTCCAGCCAGGAGACCGCACCCGCACGACCCAGGACACGGTAATCGGTCACCGAGGATTGCCCATCGGGGGCCACCACCATGCGCCAGCCCTTCTGCTGGGTCAGTTTCTTGAGCGGCAGATCGATGGTGCCGCTGGCTTCTTGCGGCGTCCCTTCAACGATGGCCCAATAGGTCTTGTCGACCTGGCCGCTGGAAAACAGCAGGCCGAGCTTCCGCAATGCTTTGTGATGTCGACCAAGAACCAGGCAGCCACTGGTGTCGCGATCCAGCCGATGGGCGAGGGCCGGTACTGCCGGCAAACCGAAGCGCAAGGCATCGAGATATTGCTCGACATTGGCGCCGCCACCGGGGCCGGCATGAACCGGCAGACCAGCCGGCTTGTCGATGATCAGGACCAAACCATCCCGATACAGCAGCCGATCGAGCAATAGGTCATGATCTGAGGGGGACACTGGTGCCGGTTTGTGGTCGGATTGCTTGTGGTTTGCGCGGCGCTGATCGCGTTGCTTTGGCCGGCCCGACCGGCCGCCATCGGCTGACGGATGGTCGGTTTGGCGGCCTGTAGCGGCTTTGGCGGCGGGTCGGCGCGGTCGGGGTGTCATTTTTCCGGTCCTAAGAATGCTTCTTTTATGAATCCAATGGCCCGGGTGGCAAGGTCTTTCATTGCCACCAGCGGCTCTGGGGGAGGTCGACCCCGCTCTTGACCAGGTGGTTGGAATTGCGATCTATCGCCCCCACGCCTGCTTTGCTATCACCGCCAGGGTCATGGCCTATCATGACAGGCAGCCGGGGGAGGCCGGGAACGTGGTTACAATGACCGATCATCTAATGCGCCTCGGCGATCTAGCCCAAGCGGCGCTGCCGCTCTATGGGCATTCCCGGCGCGCACGAGCGACCCTGATCAATCATTCTGAAAACGCGACCTATCGGATCGATGATCCGGATCGCGATGAAGCCACGATTCTGCGCATTCACCGACGCGGCTATCACACGAAACAGGCCATCCGGTCGGAGCTCGATTGGTTGATTGCGTTGCGTCAGCATCACGGCATTCAGACCGCAGCGCCGATTGCGGCGCAAGACGGCACGCTGATCCAGTCGCTCGCCAGCGCCGCCTTGCCGGAGCCGTGCCATGCGGTGATGTTCACGTTCTTGACCGGACAAGAGCCTGCCGAAGACGATCTCATCGGGCCTTTCGAACGACTCGGCACGGTCAGCGCGCATATGCATGATCAGGCGCGCAACTGGTCCTTGCCAATGGGATTTAGCCGACAAGTCTGGGATCATGACGGCGCCTTCGGCGCGCGGCCGATCTGGGGACGCTGGCAGGATGGCATCGGCATGACGGCCGAAAGCCGGCAACTCTTTGCCCGCCTCTCGGAGGCGATCCGCACGCGGCTGGCACAGTTCGGTCGATCACGCGATCGCTTCGGTCTGGTTCATGCCGATATCCGTCTCGCCAACCTGCTGATCGAGGGTGACACCACAAAGGTCATCGACTTTGATGACTGTGGCTTCGGTTGGTTTCTCTACGATATCGGCACGGCCTTGAGTTTCATCGAGCATCGTCCCGATGTGCCCGAGCTGGTCGCGGCTTGGTTACGTGGCTATCGCCAGGTTGCCACGCTGAGCGCCGAGGACGAAGCCGAGATTCCCACCTTCATCATGTTGCGGCGCCTGCTGCTGGTTGCCTGGATCGGGTCGCATCACGAAACCGATCTGGCGCAAAGCTTGGGGGCCGCCTATACCGCCGGCAGCTGCGATCTGGCCGAAACCTATTTGACGACATTCGGCTGATCAAAAGACGCTGGTGTTGGGGAATGCGTGAACGGCGCCCATCCGTCCGACTCGGTGCATGCGCAACCACTTGTTCACCATCTAGCTGCATGATACCGACGTCGTGGACGGGACGAATGGGTGGGGCGTTCGTGAAACAAGGTGAAATAGCGGCGCGCGCAGGCCGGGTCTGGTGGGCGCCTATCGTCCTGGTCGTAGCCTCTGCATGCTGGGGTGTGTCAGTGCCGCTGAGCAAGCGGGCAATCGAGGCCTTGCCACCCGTCACATTGCTGTCCCTGCAACTGCTAGTCAGCATCATCTTCCTCTGGGGCGCAATCTTGTTGCGGTCGCGATCGGTTCGGGCATGCAATCGGCCGATCGCACCCGGCGATCTGAGGTTGGCCTGTATCAGCGGCGTGCTGCAGCCGGGTGTCACCTTTCTGCTGGTGACGCTGGGGCTCTTGCTGACCACTGCCAATGAGGTCGTTCTGCTCGATGCGATGGAACCGATGATCATCACGGTGCTGGCGGCGATCTTCCTGCTGGAGCGCATCTCCAAGGTCCAATATTTTTGCGTGGCCACTGCCTTGGCTGGCGCCATCCTGGTCATGCTGCCGCAGATTGACCTTGCCGGGATGTCCGTGCGAGGTCTGATCGGTGATTCCCTGGTTCTCGCCGGCATCACCGTGGCCGGTTTCTACGTCATTCTCAGTCGACGCCTGATCGCCGCCTATGATGGGTTACGATTAGCGGCAATCCAGCAAAGCGCCGGATTAGCCTTCGCTGTCGTGGCCTTGATCGCCGCCAACTTGTTGCAATTGGCGCCGATGTCCCTGGACAAGATGACGGGCGATGTCATCTTCATCGTCATTCTCTCAGGCCTGCTGCAATTTGCTTTGCCGTTCTGGCTTTATCTGCTGGCCTTGCGGCACACGCGGGCATCGATCACGGCCCTGTTCTTGCCGCTGATTCCTCTAAGCGGTGTTGCCACCGCCTACCTGCTGCTGGGCGAAACGCTGGTTGCAGCGCAATGGCTTGGCGCGCTGTTGATCGTCGTCTCGGTGCTCGGCACATCGCTGCTCAGCAAGACCGCGCACTGAAACTGCTCAGCCATTGGCATCCAGCGTCATCTGCAAAAAACGATAGAGTTGGCCGCGGGCGAGATCACGATCGATGCCGCCTTGCTCCAGACCAAGACGCAGCCACAGCCCGTCGATCAGGCTGGTGATGCCATAAGCGGCCGCCTCGGCCGCGGCAGCCGGCAGCAAGGGCCGCAGGCCGGACATCAGATTACTGTGCATGCGGGCATGGATTGCCCGCTGCAGGCGCGCGTATTGCAAATTGCGTGGCACCTCGGCGCAAAAGGCCAACCAGGCATGGCAGATCTCCGGCTTGAAGAAGCCTTCCGCAAAATTGCCTTCGATGATGGCCTCCAACCGACCATAGGGAGACGTGGCCAGCTTGAGGCGGCGAGCCACTTCGTCGCGCAAAGCGGCATTGGCGCGTCGCATGGCCGCTTCCAGCAACTCATCCTTGCTGTTGAAATAATGCAGGACCCGGGCCAACGTCGTTCCGGCCAACCCCCATTGTTGCAGCGTTTGCCAGGCGGCTTCGGTCAATTCCTCCCGGCGGATGCGTTCGATGCTCAGTCGTGCCACGAGCTTTCCCCTTCCCGCCATCAATTGCCACCCTTGACAGTTTTGATCAATGGGGCAATAAATTGACCTATGGGTCAATAAATAAACCCATCGGTCAATTAATGGCACGATTGGTCAACAACGCGTACGACACCGTCTCGATCCGGGAGGAACACTTGAACATGCATTGCAGACAAGTAGCGAAATCGATGTTGCTGGGCGCCACGTTGTTCGTCACCGCGATGCCGACTGCCGTTCTGGCCGATGATCCGGCCAAATGCGGGAAAGTGCATATGGCAGAGCCGGGCTGGAACGATCTTGCCTTCACCACTGGCGTCGCCTCGGTGCTTCTCAAGGGCCTCGGTTATTCCCCGAAAAGCGATGTGCTCGGTCTGGAGATCATCTATCAGAGCCTGAAGAACGGTAATCTCGACCTGTTCCTCGGCTATTGGGATCCGGCCATGGTTGATTACTACAAGCCCTATCAGCGGGATGGGTCGATCGAGACCGTGCACCAGAATCTGACCGGGGCCAAATTCACTTTTGCCGTGCCGCATTACGTCTATGAAGGCGGGGTGCATGATTTCGCAGATCTCGCCAAACATGCCGATCAATTCGGCCACAAGATGTATGGCATCGAGCCCGGCAGCAATCAGATCATGCAGGACGTCATCAAGCAGAATGCCTTCGGGCTAGGCGACTGGAAGCTGGTGGAATCAAGCGAGCAGGGCATGCTGGCCGAGGTCAAGCGCGCGGTTGCCAAGAAGCAATGGATCCTGTTTCTCGGCTGGGCGCCGCATCCGATGAACACTGACATCGCGCTGGACTATCTTTCAGGCGGCGACAAATTCTATGGCCCGGATTTCGGGGGTGCCACGGTCCATACGCAGATCCATAAGGGTTTCACCGATACCTGCCCCAATATCGGCCATCTGCTCGCCAATCTGACCTTCGATATTCCCACCGAGAATACCGGCATGGGCTATCTCATCAAGGACAGTTTGAAGCCGACAGATGCCGCCAGGAAAGTGCTGAAGGCCAATCCGCAATTGCTGGCACCCTGGCTGGCCGGTGTCACCACGATCGATGGCAAGGATGGTCTTGCTGCCGTCAAGGCTGAGCTTGGTCTATAACGGCACATGCACCGTGACCATCGGGCTGTTGTGCCGTTGCATGCCATTTTGGATGGGCCAAAAGACGCGGCGCCGGTTCTGCTGCTGACCGGTCTGGGGCAACAGGCGATCGATTGGCCTGAGACGCTGATCGACCTGTTGCTGTCGCAAGGCCGCCGGATCATTCGCCCGGATCATCGCGATGGCGGGCTGTCCCCGCTTTGTGGCGACGGGGTTCTCGATCATCTGACGGTTGCCGATTTTCCGACGGCTAATCTCCCACCGTGCCCGGCACCCTATCGGCTGCAGGACATGGCGTCAGATGTTCTTGCCTTGATGGATCGCCTGGAGATTGGTGCAGCCGATTTCATTGGCTATTCGATGGGCGGCATGATTGCCCAGATTGTCGCAGCAAGGGCACCGCAACGTGTGCGCAGTTTGACGTCGTTGATGTCATCCGGTGGGCAGGCCTGGATTGCTTGTACGCCAGCAGCACAGGCGGCGATGGCCGACAGCATCTGCGCCGTTGCGGATGCTGACGAGCGTGTCAGGCGCTATGTCAGCAATGCGACGGTTTTTTCCGGGCCGGATTATCCCCTGGATCGCGAAGCCTTGATGTCGCATGCCGGAATGGCCCTGGCGCGCAGTTATCGACCGGCCGGCATCTGGCGGCAGGCGCAAGCGATCCGCGATAGTGGCGATCGCCGCCCGTTGCTGCAGGATATCCAGGTGCCGACATTGTTCGTCCATGGCGATGCGGACAACTGCATTGCAGCTCATCAGGCACAAGAGGGGCAGTCGCTGGTGGCCGGCAGTCGGCTGCTACTGATACCGGGGGCGGGGCATGACCTGCATCCCGATCTCATGCCGGTGCTGGCGCCATATCTCTGCCAGATCTCTGCATCTTTCTGAGGGCACCTCCCTGATGGCATAGGGCACGCTTATTTTTGCGCTTTCTTGCGCGATACCTTCTTCGCGTTGGCAGTCAGTACGTGCTGCGCCAGCTCAACGATCTTCGGATCGATCGGGGTCGCGTCGATGTCGATTCCCGCCGATAAGCGCTCAACAATGATGCGCAGGGATTCGACTCGGGCAGCCTCCTTGTTGTCGGAATGGATGACGAACCAGGGTGCCGTCGCCGTATTGGTACGATCGAACATGTCCTCGATGGCGTCGATATAGTCGTCCCATTTCTCGCGGTTGCGGAAGTCTTCATACGACAGCTTCCAACGCTTGAGTGGATCGCGCAAACGTGCTTCGAAGCGACGTAATTGCTCATCCTTGCTGACATGCAGGAACAGCTTGACGATGTGAATGCCGTCATTGCTCAACTGGCGCTCGAACTCGTTGATCTCGCCATAGGCGCGCTTCCATTCCTGCTTGCTGGCAAAACCTTCCACCCGCTCCACCAGCACCCGCCCGTACCAGGAGCGATCGAAAACGGCTAATTGGCACCTGCCCGGCAGCCGGTTCCAGAAGCGTTGCAAGTAGTGTTGTTTCTTCTCGATCTCGTTTGGTGAACTGATCGGCCAGACATGCAGACTGCGCGGGTCGAGTGCCCAGGCCATGCGGCGGATGGTGCCGCCCTTGCCGGCGGCATCGACGCCTTCAAAGACAATGACGGCGCGTTCACCGTTGAACAGATAGGCATGCTGGATCTTGGTCAACTTGCTTTGCTGTTCCGCTAGCTGCTTTTCAAGCGATGCTGGTTCCTGCGCGGGAAGGGCCTTCAGGCGATCGAGCCGGATTTTGCGCATGAGTCGGAACCGCTGGTTGGCGGGCGTTGGTGCGGCGACATACTTGGTGCTCTTCTTGGTCATGACGTTTCGATGCTCCAGCCCGATAGATCCGACATATGGCCTGATCGAGATGGAGCGATCTTAGCTAGTCTGGCAATGGCGGAGAAGCCTGCCCATTGAGGCAGTGCCGTCAGCTACCCGTTGCACGAGGGTCAAGCGGGCAACTGACGGAATCCGTTACAGGAAATGGCCGCACAATCAGAACACCAATGCCTTGGCCTGGCGAACATGCGGCAAGGCCTGAACGCGCTGCAGAATCTCCGTCGACATCGGGCCATCGATCTCAATCAACGCGATGGCATCGCCACCCTGGGTCGCCCGACCCAAGGCGAAGGTCGCGATATTGATGCCACTATCGCCCAAGAGGCTGCCGAGATTGCCAATCATGCCGGGCTTGTCTTCGTTGGTGACATAGAGCATATGCGGCCCAAGGGCGGCTTCGATCTCGATCCCCTTGATCTCGACGATACGTGGTCGGTGGTCGGCGAATAATGTGCCGGCGATGCTGCGCTGGCGATCTGCCGTCACCACAGTCAAGCGGATCAAGGTATGATAGGTGCCTTCACGATCGTTCTTGACTTCGGAAATATCGATATTGCGCTCGCGGGCGATGACCGGGGCATTCACCATGTTGACGGTGTCAAGCAAGGGCCGCAGCAGGCCCTGCAGCAGGATGGCGGTCAATGGCCGCGTATTGAGCGCTGCGACATGGCCGTCATATTCGATGATGACCTTTTCGATCGCTCCGCCTTCGGCCTGACCGACGAATGTTCCCAACTGCTCGGCGAGTTTCAGATAGGGTCGCAGCCGGGGTGCCTCTTCAACCGTCACGGCCGGCATGTTGATGGCATTGACGACGGCGCCATGCAGCAGGAAATCACTCATCTGTTCCGCCACCTGGATGGCAACATTCAATTGCGCCTCGGTGGTGGCAGCGCCGAGATGCGGCGTTGTCACGACGTTCGGGTGATTGAAGAGGATGTTCTCGGTGGCTGGTTCGGTCTGGAACACGTCCAAGGCCGCGCCGGCTACATGCCCAGAATCAAGTACTGCCTTGAGATCCTCTTCCACAACCAAGCTGCCGCGGGCGCAATTGACCAGGCGCAGCCCCGGTTTGCACTTCGCCAATGTGGCCGCATTGATGATGCCCCGCGTTTGGTCGGTCAGCGGTGTATGCAAAGAAATGATATCGGCGCGGTGCAACAATTCGTCCAACTCGACCTTCTCGACACCGAGATCGACAGCGCGCTCCGGCGAGAGGAAGGGATCATAGGCGATCACCTTCATCTTCAGGCCTTGGGCCCGGTCGGCGACAATGGCGCCGATATTGCCACAACCGATGATGCCGAGTGTTTTGGCATAGAGTTCGATCCCGACAAAGCGCGACTTTTCCCACTTGCCGGCATGGGTGGTGCGATCGGCCTGCGGAATGTGCCGAGCCAAGGCCATCATCATGGCGATGGTGTGTTCAGCGGTGGTGATGGAATTGCCGAATGGCGTGTTCATGACGCAGATACCGCGGGTGGTAGCCGCCTTGATGTCGACATTGTCAACACCGATGCCGGCGCGCCCGACCACTTTCAAGCGCTCGGCAACAGCCAATACTTCCGCCGTCACTTTGGTGGCCGAGCGGATGGCGAGGCCGTCATACTGGCCAATGATGTCGCGCAATTCCTTCGGCTTCAGGCCGATCTTCTCATCAACCTCGATGCCTCGGTCGCGGAAGATTTGCACGGCTGCCGGGGACAGTTCGTCGGAAATCAAAACCTTTGGCATGATGCTCACGCTGTCTTTTGCTGGGTTGCCATGACGCTGTCGAAGGCCCAATCGAGCCAGGGCAGCAAGGCGATCAGATCGGCTTCTTCGATGGTGGCGCCGCACCAGATCCGCAGACCCGGTGGGGCATCGCGATAGCTGCCGATATCAAGGGCGATACCTTCGCTGTCGAGCAGCTTGGCAACCGCACTTGCGATCGTCGCCTGCTCGGCCACCGGCAGCCGGGTGACATGCAGTTCGACGATCTTCAAGCAGACGCTGGTGGTCGATCGGGTAGCTGGTTCGACCGCCAGAAAATCTGCCCAGTTCGACGTTGCAACCCAGGCATCGATCACGGCAAAATTGCGATTGCAGCGCTCAATCAAGGCCTTGAGACCGCCGATCCCCTCCGCCCAGCGCAAGGCATCGATCTGGTCTTCGACACAGAGCATCGATGGCGTGTTGATCGTCTCGCCCTTGAAGATGCCCTCCGCGACTTTGCCGTTCTTGGCGAGGCGGAAGACCTTCGGTACCGGCCAAGTCGGTCGGTGCTCGGCGAGGCGCGCGATGGCGCGGGGGCTGAGGGCAATCATGCCATGCGCGGCTTCCCCGCCGAGCACTTTCTGCCAGGACCAGGTGACGACATCGAGCTTTTCCCAGGGCAGATCCATGGCAAAAACCGCCGAGGTGGCATCGCAGATGGCAAGACCGCTGCGATCCGCCGCGATCCAGGTACCATCGGGGACGCGAACGCCGGATGTCGTCCCGTTCCAGGTGAAGACCACGTCATGTGACCAGTCGACCACCTTGAGATCGGGCAGGGCGCCATAAGGCGCTTTTTGCACATGTGCCGTCAGCTGCAATTCGTCGGTGACGTCAGTCGCCCAATCGAGCCCGAAACTGTCCCAGGCCAACACATCGACAGGTCGCGGACCAAGCAGCGACCAAAGCGCCGCTTCGATGGCGCCGGTATCGGAAGCCGGCATGATGCCGATCCGATAATCGGCCGGAATGCCGAGCAGATCGCGGCTGCGATTGATGACGTCAGCCAAGCGCGCCTTGCCGATGGCGGCACGGTGAGATCTGCCTAAAGGTGCATTGGTGAGAGAGGCGATGGTCCAGCCCGGCCGTTTGGCACAGGGACCGGACGAAAATTGCGGCGCCGCCGGCCGCATCGTCGGTCTAGTCATGACGTCCCTTTCAGAACGATTGCGCTCCGGTGGGGGAGCGTGGCCCGCGCTCATTTCCGCGAAACCGGGGGCTGCTGTCAAGTGGCAAATATTGGGTCGCGCTCAGATCCGGTCAGTGTCGCGATCGGTCCAACAGCTGTCGCGGGGCGGGCTGGCGCGGCACCCGACTCTCAGTAACACTGGCTGGGATGGTTGGCCGGGGCTGTGTGCTGTGCCGGGCTGAAAAGGGAACACGGTGAGGTCGTTCACGCGATCGATGCCGCAGCTGCGGCGGCGGTTCTCGCTTACCAACAGCGACTGCCGCAAGTCTTGTTATCGGCACAACTGACGCACCTGTTGCAACAAGTGGCGATCTTTTCGCGGTCCCGTCTCGCACGGGTCAGACACCAGCGGCAGCGCCTTCATTGACGCCTGCCTTCGAAACAGTCGCGTGAGAAATCAGCGCGCTTATGTGCCCAATGCCGGTCAGGTAACCTGTGGCATCGTGATCGAGCAAAGATCTGGCTCTGTTCACCTGACGCGCAATAGAAACGGCACCGGTCGGAAGACCGGTGCCGCCGCATATGGGCTTGCTGATGCGCGATCAGGCGCTGAGCTTGGCCGTGATCTTGGCGACATGTTCGCCTTGGAAGCGGGCGATTGCCAACTCGTTCTCGCTTGGCTGGCGGCTGCCATCGGTGCCGGCCATGGTGGTTGCGCCATAGGGCGTACCGCCGGTGATTTCGCTCATATTTGTGAGGCCTGAGCAGGAATAGGGCGTACCGACGATCACCATGCCTTGATGCAGCAGAGTGGTGTGGAACGAGGTGATGGTGGTTTCCTGGCCGCCATGCTGCGTGCCGGTCGAGGCAAAGACGCTGCCGACCTTGCCGATCAGGGCACCCTTCATCCACAGGCCACCGGTCTGATCGAGGAAGCTGCGCATTTGCGAGGTCATGTTGCCGAAACGGGTCGGCGTGCCGAAAATGATCGCATCATACTCGGCGAGTTCATCGACCGTGGCGATCGGGGCCTTCTGGTCGAGCTTGAAATTTCCGGCCTTTGCAATCTCCGCCGGAACCGTTTCCGGTACGCGCTTGACGGTGACGCTGGTACCGGCAACGGCCTTGGCACCGTCAGCAATGGCCTCAGCCATTTTTTCGACATGACCATAGGTCGAGTAATACAGAACCAGGATCTTGCTCATTGCCGCTCTCCGTTTGTGATCGATTGCTGTGTCGCAAAATTAGAGTTAGCCGTGCGCTTTGATAACCGGGCTTTCCCTGATAAGATTGTTCACCAAATGTGGACAATGGAGGGGGTCCGATGGATCTGATCAGCGCCATGCGCGCTTATCGCCAGGTCGTCGATAGCGGCAGTTTCACCGCCGCAGCCAAGGCCTTGAGCCTCTCGAAAGCCGCCGTCAGCAAGCAGATCAGTGATTTGGAAGCGCATCTGGGCGCGGCTCTGTTGCACAGGACCACCCGGCGCCTGAATGTGACGGAAGCCGGCAAGATCTATTTCGATCGCTGCCAGCGGCTGCTGGATGAGCTTGATACTGCTGAAGCGGAGATGCGCAATCTGCAGGCGGAACCGAGTGGTCGATTGCGGATCAGCGCGCCCGGTAATTTCGGCGAGGCGGTTCTGGGGCCGATCATCTGCGAATTGCTGAAGCGTTATCCGAAGCTGAGTGTGCAATGCGAGCTCAGCAACCGCTTTGTCGATTTGCTGGAGGAAGGCTTCGATGCGGCCATTCGGATTCGCACCAGCCTGCCGGATTCCAGCCTAATCGCCCGTCGGCTGTGTCCAGTCGACCGGATTGCCTGCGCTGCGCCAAGCTATCTGAAGCGGCATGGTATCCCAAAGCATCCCCGTGATCTCGCCGATCACAACTGTCTGATCTATACGCTTTCTACGTCGCCAATGGATTGGACCTTCAACACGCCTGAGGGGCCACAGACAGTGCGGGTCGCTGGCAATATCCACACAAATAATTCGCAGCTGTTGCTGGAGCCGTTACGGGCGGGCGCCGGGATTGCCTTGCTGCCGACCTTCGCTGTTGGTGCAGAAATCGAGTCTGGGCGACTACGCCAGATTCTCGATCAGTTCACCGTCGATCGTCATGATCTCTATGTCGTTTATCCCCATAACCGGCATTTGTCGCCGAAGGTGCGGGTTTTTGTCGATCTGCTGGCCAAATGGTTCCTGGATGGTGGGCCGATCGCCTGCCCGCAACCGAGCCGTCAGGCGGTGTGATCGACCGAGCCGTCAGGCGGTGGGATCGAATTGAGCGCCGGTTGGCATGGACCTCAATTCGATCCCACGGCAGCGCGCAATGAGCTGTTTTTCAACAGGCCATCGTCATCAGTCCTTTTCGCGGAACGAATCGTGGCAGGTGCCGCAAGCCTTGCCGACCTGCTGGAATTGCGCGCCGATATGGGTGAAATCCTGATCGGTCTTGGCTGCGGCGATCAGCTGGGTCGCCTGATCGTTCAGATTCTTGGAATCCGCTACGAACTGATCCCATTGCGCCCAGATCTCCGGTTTGGCAGCGTCGCCTTTACCGGCTTCCCTGGGAAACCAATCGGGAATCTTGGCAGAAATTTCGACGATCTTTTGCGCCTCGGCGGCAACCTCGGCCTTATCGCCATTCGCATCGATCAGTTTCTTCAAGGCCTTGACCGATTTCAGCATGGTCTTCATGCCGGTTTGGCGCAAATCCGTCGGGCCATCCGCGGCCAGGCTGACCTGACTGATGGCCGCCGACGCCAGTAACACACCGCCGATCAAACTGAACGCAAGTTTCTGTCGATAGGTCATTCTTTGGCTGCTCCTTTTTATCAATGCTGGCTGAGGTGATTGGGTAGATCCCTGCCGAACTTGCCCTCGGTTTAGTATCAACCGTCTGAAGGGACTGTTTATTCCTGGTCGATCAAATTTTAACCCGCTTAGAATTCTCCACGTCTTCTTGTCATATAATTGTGGGTACAGTCTGTAAATGGGGGTTTCTATGTTGGTTTGGTGCGAAAAGCGGCAAATATTCGGATATCGCTAGAATGTATCCAAGCTGACATAAAAGTGTAACTTCCTACGCGTTTTTGAGCTGTGCTAAATCCCACCCACGTGGTGACGGGGATAGTATGACCGACGAGATCGAGTTGAAGCTGCGCTTGCCGGAAACTGTCGCCGGGAAGAAGGCAAGCTATACTCCGGCCAAGATCGCCGCTGCCTTTGGCTTGTCAGTTGAGCTGCCGAAGCGAAATCAGCATCTGGTTTCGACCTATTTCGATACGGAAGATGAATGGCTGCGGCAGCAGGGTATGGCCCTGCGCATCCGGCAAATCGGGCGTCAGCGCGTTCAGACCCTGAAAGCACCGACCGGTGAGGTAGCTGGCGCCCAGGCTTTTCTCGAGATTGAGGCGGCGACGGTGAGCGATATTCCGGACTTATCGCTGATCGGCGATGAGGTTTTGTCAAAAAAGCTGAGTGATGCCCAGATTGCCGGTCGCTTGCGTCCGACATTCACCACAGATTTCCAGCGGACGACATGGCAAGTGGACTTCGACGGATCTGTTGTCGAACTGGCCTTGGATCGCGGCAAGATCACCGCCGGATCCCAGGAAGCGGCCATCAGCGAACTGGAGCTGGAGCTGAAAAGCGGGGTTCCAACGGCGCTGTTCGCGCTGGCGGAGACGGCGCTCGATCATATTCCGTTCTGTCTTGGTCACGAAACCAAGGCAGCGCGCGGCTATCAGTTGATGTCGGGCGCTCAGCCCGGCCCGGTCAAAGCCCGTCCTCTCGATCTGCCCGGCGATTCGGATGTCAGTGAAACCTTCAACCACGTTGCAGCTTATTGTCTGTCATTGTTGCGGGCAAACGAACTCGCTGTCACCGGTAATGAAGATCCTGAAGGCATCCATCAGTTCCGGGTGACGCTGCGGCGGCTGCGCAGCTTGGTCCGTGCTTATCGCGATCTAATGGATGAACTGGTCTATCGTCATCTCACTGGTGAATTGCGGTGGTTGCAATCACAGTTTGGTCCGGCGCGGGATCTCGACGTCTTCATCAACGAGACTCTATCGCCGGTCCGAGAACGATTTCCCGATCTGGCTGCGCTGGCACGTCTCGTTGAGGTCGCCGATACGCGCCGCGCCGTTGCGCGCCATCAAGCCTTTCTGGCGCTGCAATCGCCCCGTTATAATCGCCTCCAATTGACGATCTATCGCTGGTTGGCAACGCAAGCCTGGCGCCGCAATTCCGCGATCGCCAGTCTCGGTGGCAGCGCGGCCGATTTTGCCGATCGCTTATTGAAAAAACAGCATAAGCGGATGCGGCGCCTCGGTGCTGATGGCGATATTCCAGAGACCCAACTGCATGAATTGCGGGTTACCGGCAAGAAGATGCGCTATCTGGGGGACGGCTTTCGCAGTTTCTACAAGCCGAAGCAATTCAGAAAATACAATTTACGCCTGTCGGCCATGCAGGATTGCCTGGGTGGCCTCAACGATGCCTTTGTCGGCGATCGGCTGATGGCGGATCTTATTGCGACTCTGCAGGCTTCAATCGATGTACCGGAAACCGAGATCGCCTTTCTGCGCGGCCTCGTCGCCGGCTGGCAGTCGCGCCGCATCGGCGAAGGATTGAAGCATTTCGAGGAGGAATGGCGGGCCTTCCGGCGAACGGACGCCTATTGGAAGCGTGACTGATGGTACCTGGATACGCTGCCGATGTTCGGCAGCCTGACGATTGCGGCGACTATTCGTCGCCAGCCTCGCCCTCGGCCAACTCCTTAGGTGTGGCGAAGCGGATCAGGCGACCATTCCAATTATCCGTCTCGGTATCGTCGACATCACACCAGTTGTCGATCGGCAGATCGATCACGGCGAAAGCCGCGGTGGGGAATTTTTCCTTGAGACGCTTGATGGCGCTGGGATCACCGTCATTGACCATCCAGGCGGCGAGATCGCCGAGGCCGGGATTATGCCCGATGACGAGCACCTTATCCGCGTGACCGGCACGCGCGAAGACGGTCGTTAGAATTTCCCGGGGCGTCGCCATGTAAAGCTCATCCAAGGTATCATGCGCCGGGTGACCGCCGCAGGCATCGAGGACACGTTTCATGGTTTGGACCGACCGTTTGGCCGTCGAACAAAGGATCAGATCCGGGACAAAGCCCTCTCGGGCCATAAGGTGTCCCATCAGTGGTGCCGTGCGCTTCCCCCGTTTGCTGAGCGGTCGTGCTGCATCCGACAGCTCAGCGTTATCCCAAGCGGATTTCGCGTGTCGCAGCAAGATCAATCGTTTCACGCCTTGTCCCTTTCTCACGCCGGGTTACGGCGCCGATCTGGTCGATCATTTGGTGGGCGTCGGAGTATATATTGCCTGCTGGACGTCACTATGAAGCATCTGCCAATAACCGCAAGTCACTGATGGTGCTTCACGAATTGCCGGTTCTGAAGATGGTGTGTGCATGAGGTGGATGCGATTGACGCCGAAATGTCATATCATTGCCACATCTTCGGCTTAGGGTCGCGGCTTCGGCCTTGGCCGCCCGGGAATGGCGGATGCCAATAGGAGGGGATCAGGACGTGGACGACGCAAAATTGGTGACGCCCAAGATCGACATGACTTCGCCACATCGCTTCATTAACCGCGAACTGTCGTGGCTCGCTTTCAATGAACGGGTACTCGAAGAAGCCGGAAACACAGCGCATCCGCTGCTGGAGCGCGTACGGTTTTTGTCGATTTCGGCCAACAACCTCGACGAATTCTATATGGTTCGGGTTGCCGGTCTGGTCGGCCAAGTCCGCGCCGGTGTTGCCGTCACCAGTTCCGATGCCTTGACCCCAGCGCAACAACTAGCTGCCATCGCGACCCGCAGTGGCGATCTGATGCGCGACCAGCAGGTAAAATGGCATCAATTGCGTCAGGAACTGCGTGCCGCCGGTATCGCGGTCATCGACCTGGCGGAACTGACGCAAACCGAGCGCGACTGGCTCGACAGCTATTTCCTGGATCAGATTTTCCCGGTTCTGACCCCGATGGCGATCGATCCGGCGCATCCATTTCCCTTCATTCCCAATCAGGGCTTTTCGATGGCGCTGGAACTGCGCCAGGCCGTCGATGGCAAGATCCTGCGCGCGCTGCTGCCAATGCCGAGCCAATTGCCGCGCTTCATCCGCCTGCCGGGTGGGACACCGCAGAATGTCCGATTCGTGACCCTGGAAGGCCTCGTCAGTCTCTATCTCGGCCATCTGTTCCCCGGCTTCGATGTCATCAGCAAAGGCTATTTCCGGCTGCTGCGTGACAGCGAAATCGAGATTCTCGAAGAAGCCGAAGATCTGGTCCGACATTATGAATCGGCCTTGAAGCGACGGCGTCGCGGCGATGTCATCCGACTCAAGGTCAATGCCGAGATGCCGGAGGATTTGCTGGCTTTCGTCATCGATGAGCTTGATGTCAATCGGGACGACGTCTTTGTCTTGGATGGCCTGCTGGGTCTGGCCTCGGTATCGAAGCTGATCATCGACGAGCGACCGGATCTGAAATTCCAGCCCTTCAATCCACGTTTCCCGGAACGCATCCGCGACAGTGGTGGCGAATGCTTTGCGGCGATTCGCCAAAAAGATATCGTTGTCCACCACCCCTATGAAAGCTTCGATGTCGTCGTGCAGTTCATCTTGCAGGCGGCGCGCGACCCTAATGTGGTCGCGATCAAGCAGACCCTCTATCGCACCAGCGATGATAGCCCGATCGTCAAGGCGCTGATCGAAGCGGCCGAAGCCGGCAAATCGGTGACGGCTCTGGTCGAATTGAAGGCGCGCTTCGATGAGGCCGCCAATATTCGCTGGGCCCGCGATCTTGAACGTGCCGGCGTGCAGGTGGTCTATGGCTTTGTCGCCTTGAAGACGCATGCGAAGGTCTCCATGGTGATGCGCCGCGAGGGTAGCAATCTGCGCACTTACGTGCATTACGGCACTGGCAATTATCACCCGATCACCGCCAAGATCTACACCGATTGCAGCTTCTTCACCTGCGAGCCTGGCCTCTGCCATGATGCGGCGCGGCTGTTCAATTACATGACCGGCTATGCCAAGCCCGAGCGCACGGAAAAGGTTGCCTTTGCGCCGATGACCTTGCGCTCGACGGTCCTGCAGCTGGTCGATGATGAGATCGCCCATGTGAAGGCGGGCCGGCCGGGCACGATCTGGGTCAAGGTCAATTCGCTGGTCGATCCGGGCCTGATCGACGCGCTCTACAAGGCCAGCCAGGCTGGTGTCCATATTGAATTGGTGGTTCGCGGCATCTGCTGCCTGCGCCCTGGCATCAAGGGGCTCTCGGAAAACATCCATGTGAAAAGTATCATCGGTCGCTTCCTCGAGCATTCCCGCATTGTCTGTTTTGGGGCTGGGGCGGCCTTGCCGTCGCGGCAAGCAAAAGTGTTCATCTCGTCGGCCGACTGGATGCCGCGCAATATGGATCGACGCCTCGAACTGCTGGTGCCGATCGAGAACCCGACCGTGCATCAGCAGATTCTCGATCAGATCATGATCGCCAATCTCAAGGACAATCTGCAAAGCTGGGCGCTCGATTCGCAAGGCGTCTATCACCGCCTGGTCCCTGGGGAAGATGGCGGATTCAGTGCTCACACCTATTTCATGACCAATCCAAGCTTGTCAGGGCGCGGCAGTGCTCTTAAGAAGCAGAAACGCGCACCCAAACTGGATCTGCAGAAGGCCACGACTTGAAATCGACACCACGTGAAGCAACGGCGATCGCAACCGCATCTCGTCCCGGCAGAATAGCCGTCATCGATATCGGCTCGAACTCGGTTCGTTTGGTGGTGTTCGACAAAAAGTCCCGCTGCCCGGTGCCGATCTTCAACGAGAAAGCCTTGCCGGGACTGGGACGTGGCGTCGAATCAAGCGGACGGTTGAATGTCGATGGCAAGCGGATGGCGTTGATGCACGTCAATCGCTTCGTCACACTGGCAAAGACAATGCAGGTCGTGCAGGTCGATCTGGTCGCCACGGCTGCCATGCGCGATGCGACGGATGGCCAGGCCTTTGCGGCCGAGATCGAGAAGCTGACCGGTCACAAGGTGCAGATCATCAGTGGCGAACATGAGGCACGGCTATCGGCCATGGGAGTCATCGCTGGCATTCCGGAGGCCGATGGCCTCATGGGCGATCTCGGTGGTGGCAGTGTCGAACTTGTGCATCTCAATAAGGGTGTCATCGCCGAGCAGGTGACGTTGCCGCTTGGCCCCTTGCGCCTGATCGAGGCGACGGACGGCAATATGGAGGCCGCCCAACGCATCATCGATAAGCAGTTGGAAGAATTGCCCTGGCTCAGCCAGATCAAGGGCCGCACCCTCTATCCGGTGGGTGGTACCTGGCGGTCGCTGGCGCGCATCCATATGGAGCAGAACCGCTATCCGCTGCACGTGATTCACGAATATCGCATCGGCCGGCGCCAGGCAGAAGATATCGCGAAGATCTGCAGTCGGCTAGGCCGGAAATCCTTGAGCAGCATTGCCGGCATCTCGCGGCGCCGGGTCGATACCTTGCCCTATGGCGCCTTGGTGCTGGAGCGGATACTCCGTATCGCCAAACCGGATCGCGTGCTGTTTTCCGCTTACGGTTTGCGCGAAGGGCATGTCTTCAACAGTCTCGACGGCGAGGCGCAGCGCGCCGATCCGTTGCTGGTCGGCTGTGCTGATCTGGCCGGGGCGGATGGCCGCTTCGGCTCGGTCAGTGATCAGCTGGATGGCTGGATCGCGCCCTTGTTTGTCGATGAATCGGATGCCCAAGCGCGCTTGCGCGTTGCCGCCTGCCTGCTCTCTGATATCGCCTGGCGCGAACATCCCGATTATCGACCAGAACAAGCCTTCACCCGGGTCCTGCGCCTGCCGGTGGCCGGTATCACCCATGGCGAACGCGTGACCCTCGCGCTGACCATCGCTATGCGCTATGGCGGCGCACGTGATGCCGATTATATGGAAACGCTGTGGCCGCTGATCAGTGATGAAGATGCCGTCTTTGCGGTGCGCGTCGGTGCGGCGATCCGCTTGGCCTATTCGCTCAGCGGTGGCACCAGCGAGATGTTGCGCATGACCAATCTGCAACAGCGCGATGGTCGAATCGAGTTGTTTCTGCCGCACGGGTCAGAGGCCTTGTTCGGCGAGCAGGTCTCGCGGCGTCTGGAAGCGGTCGGTCGGGCGTTTGCTCTGCCGGTCGCCGTTGTCTGAGCGATCGCGCTTTAGCGAAGCGAGCTGGTCGCCAGCTTGAAACCGAAGCCGATGAGGGCGAGGCCGGTCAATCTGGTGAGCGATCGCGTGAGGCCCCTATTGCCGCCGAAGCGATGCCGACCCCGTCAGGCATCGGTCCCCGTCAGGCATCGGTCAGCGTGATGACTTTCACCTTCTTGCCGGCTGCCGTCAAAGCCAGTTTGCCGTGTTTCAGGGCCAAGGCCTCTTCACCGAAGACCTTACGGCGCCAACCCGACAAAGCTGGTACGTCGGCTTTGTCATCGGCGGCGATCCGCTCCAGGTCATCCGAATTGGCGATCAGCTTCTGGGCGACATCATGCTGATCGCAACGGGTTTTCAACAGCACCCGCAAGAGATCGATCAGCGGTCCAAGGCCGGCCGGCAGATCCAGTCGCGGCTTCACCTTCGGGCAATCGGCCTCCGGCAAATCGAGACCGCGATGGACGGCTGCCAGGATGGCCTCACCCATGCGGCCTTCGGCGAAACCTTTGCTGAGGCCGCGGCATTGCGCCAATGCATCGGCATCGCGCGGCGGATGGGCGGCGATTTCCAGCAACTGCTCATCCTTGATCAGGCGGCCGCGGGGGATATCGCGCTCTTGGGCCTCGCGCTCACGCCAGGCGGCAATTTCCCGCAATACCGACAGAAAGCGCGGCTTGTCGCTGCGGATCTTAAGGCGCTGCCAGGATGTCCAGGGATCGAGATCATAGGTGGCGGTATTCGTTAGGATCGCCATTTCATCCGCCACCCATTCGGAGCGGGACGCGGAATCCAGCTTATGCTGTAGCTTTTCGTAGACGACTCGCAGATAGGTGACATCGGAAAGGGCGTATTTCAGCTGTCGGTCGCTGAGCGGCCGGCGTGCCCAATCGGTGAAACGCGAGGATTTATCGATCGTCGCATGGGCGAGTTTCGTCGCCAGCGTCTCGTAACTGGCCGCGTCGCCATAGCCGCAGACCATGGCCATGACTTGGGTGTCGGCGATCGGTGTCGGAATGACGCCCGACAGGCGGTAGAAGATCTCCACATCCTGGCGGGCGGCATGGAACACCTTCAGGATGTTGCGATCGGTCAGCAGCTCGATCAGCGGCTGCAGGTCAAGTCCTGGCGCCAGCGTGTCAATGGCTGCCGCATGATCGGGGCCAGCGATCTGCACCAGACAAAGCTGCGGCCAATAGGTCTTGTCCCGCAGAAACTCCGTGTCGATCGTGACGAAAGGGACCGCCTTGAGGTCCTGGATGAAACTGCGCAAAGCCGCCGAATCGGTGATCAGGCTTGTGGATAACTTTGATATGTCCTGGCTCATAGGGGCAAGCTATAGCCGGTTTACGCTGCGCTGCAAAGGGTTAGGCCGACATGATCGGGACGGTCGATTGACGGATGTGATCTGTCCCCAGGTACCGTCATTGGCACCCGGGCACCAACAGCTGGCATCGCCGACGCGATGCTTGACAAAGGCCGGGAATCCAGGCCTTTTGCCGGCTTAATTTGCTGTTTTCATTAAGGATTACTGCCGATGCACGCCTATCGCACGCATACCTGCGGTGTCTTGCGACCCAGTGACGCAGGACAAGCCGTCCGCCTCTCCGGCTGGATTCATCGTAAGCGCGATCACGGCAATCTCGTCTTCATCGACCTGCGTGATCATTACGGGGTTACGCAATGCGTTCTCGATATTTCCAGCCCGCTTTTCAAGCAGGTGGAACAGACCCGGGTCGAGAGCGTCGTCACCATTACCGGCAAGGTGGTCAAGCGCACGCCAGAGACGATCAACCCGAAGTTGCCGACCGGCGAAATCGAGGTCAAGATCGAGGATTATCTGCTGCAATCGACGGCCGATGTCCTGCCGCTGCAGGTCAATAGCGACGAGGATTACGGCGAGGATATCCGTCTGCGCTATCGCTTCCTCGATTTGCGCCGCGACAAGGTGCATCGCAATATCGTGCTGCGTTCGCGGGTGATCTCGTCCTTGCGCAAGCGCATGCTGGATCAAGGCTTCACCGAGTTCCAGACACCGATTCTGACCTCCAGTTCGCCGGAAGGTGCCCGCGATTTCCTGGTGCCATCGCGTCTGCATCCTGGCAAATTCTATGCGCTGCCGCAGGCGCCGCAGCAGTTCAAGCAGCTTCTCATGGTGGCTGGCTTCGACCGCTATTTCCAGATCGCCCCCTGTTTTCGCGATGAGGACAGCCGTGCCGATCGCAGTCCGGGCGAGTTCTATCAGCTCGATTTCGAGATGTCTTTCGTCACTCAGGAAGATGTCTTCAACGCGATCGAACCGGTGCTGCATGGCGTGTTCGAGGAATTCGCCGAGGATCGCAGTGTCTCGGCGATGCCGTTTCCGCGCATCCCCTATGATGAGAGCATGCTGCGCTATGGCTCTGACAAGCCGGATCTGCGCAACCCAATCAAGATCGGCGACGTTACCGAGATCTTCCGTGGCTCCAGCTTCGGCATCTTTGCCAAGGCCGTTGACATGGGCTCGGTCGTGCGCGCCATCCCGGCACCCGGTGCCGCCGGTAAACCGCGCAGCTTCTTTGATAAATTGAATGACTGGGCCAAGACCCAGGGTGCGGCCGGGCTCGGTTATGTCATCTTCGACGCGGCCGGTGCCAAGGGTCCGATCGCCAAGAACCTCGATGAAGATCGCCTGGCGCAGCTACGGACGGCAACCGGTGTTAAGGATGGCGATGCCGTCTTCTTCTCCTGCGACAAGAAACTGCCGGCGGCGAAATTCGCCGGTGCCGTGCGCACCAAGCTTGGCGAGGAACTGGCGCTGATTGATCAGCGTCGCTTCGCGTTCTGCTGGATCGTCGATTTCCCGATGTATGAGTTGAACGAGGATACCGGTCAGGTTGAGTTCAGCCACAATCCCTTCTCGATGCCGCAAGGCGGTATGGATGCCTTGCTCAATCAAGATCCGCTGACCATCAAGGCGTTCCAATACGACATCGTCTGCAACGGCATTGAATTATCCTCGGGCGCCATCCGGAATCACTTGCCGGAGATCATGTATAAGGCCTTTGAGATCGCCGGTTATCCAAACAGCGAGGTCGAGAACAAGTTTGGCGGCATGTTGAATGCATTCAAGTTCGGCGCACCGCCCCATGGTGGTTCGGCGCCGGGCATCGATCGCATCGTCATGCTGCTCGCGGAAGAAAAGAACATCCGTGAAGTGATCTGCTTCCCGCTCAATCAGAAAGCGGAAGATCTGCTGATGCAGGCACCTGCCGAAGTGCCGGCCGCGCGATTGAAGGAACTGTCGATCCGCCTGGATCTGCCGTTGAAAAAGCCCGGCCAATAGGACTGCAGCGGGGGCGTCGCTCCGACGGCCAATCGCTTGACAACACCCATCCCAGTTGCAACTGGGATGGGTGCCTTGGAAAATTCGTTTCGGTCAGCAGTTGAGAGCGAGACGTGGATCGATATCGGGTCCCCGTCAGGCGGTTTCGATTGGTATGATCGCGCTCTGGCGTATTTTTCCCGACTTGCTACACTCTTCCCGCTCGCCGCCATGCGGCGGCCTGGCCAAGACGAGGCGATGGATTGCATGACAGCTGAGCCAAGTCCTTTCGATGATGGCTTTTTCATGCCAGCTGAGTGGGCCCCGCATGCGCGTTGCTGGATGGCTTGGCCAAGCCGGGCCGAGACCTGGGGCGAGCATCTCGATGGTGCGCGCGACGCGGTTGCCGAACTGGCCAGTACTATCGCGCAGTTCGAGCCCGTCACCATCATCGTCAAGCCGAAGAACGTTGCCGAGGTATCGCTGCTGACCGGCCAAGGGGTTAATCAGCTCTCGCTCGCGCATGACGATTGTTGGCTGCGCGACATGGGGCCGAGCTTCATCACCGATGGAAAATCCACCATTGCCGGTGTGCATTGGCAGTGGAATGCCTGGGGGCATCGCTATCAGGATCACGAACGAGATGCCGAGGTTGCCAGTTCACTGCTGTCACAGCTCAAGATGCGGCAATATGCGGGCGATCTCATTTTGGAAGGCGGTGCTGTCGATGTCGATGGCGACGGCACACTGATTGCGTCGGAAGCCGTGTTGCTCAATGCCAATCGCAATCCGAATTTGTCCCGCGAGCAGGTCGAAGAAATTCTGATCGCCAATCTGGGTGTTCGGCAGGTGATCTGGTTGGGCGAGGGGCTGCAGGACGACATGACCGGTGGGCAGGTTGCCAATCTTGCCCGGTTCGTCCGTCCCGGCGTGGTGGCGACCCTGGTCTGCAGTGACAGCGCCGATCCCAATCA
>WNFM01305811.1_pt1 | contig 25822 bp, 21 predicted proteins | sample 5400271 | NCBI WGS metagenome assembly WNFM01 (sample SAMN13153352, study PRJNA577476) | soil metagenome | isolation source: 60 cm saprolite on Douglas fir-dominated hillslope | place: USA:California | collected 2013-09-17 | reverse complement strand
GCGCCCGTGGCGCGTGGCGAGCTGCTTGCGCTCGGCGAGCGAGGCGAGGACGAGCGCGGTCGAGGACATCGCCAGACCGAAGCCCGCAACGAGGGCCGCTTCCCAGGAGAAGCCGAACGCCAGCGCGAAGCCGGCAAGCACCGTGCCGGTCGCGAGCACCTGCGCGCCGCCGAGGCCGAATACCGGCCGGCGCAATACCCACAGGCGGCTGGGCTGCAGCTCGAGGCCCACGAGGAAAAGCAGGAGCACCACGCCGAACTCGGCGAACTGCAGAGTGGATTCGACCTCCCCGATCATGCCGAGGCCGAAGGGGCCGATCAGCATGCCGGCGCCGAGATAGCCGAGCACCGCGCCGAGCTTCAGGCGCTGGAAGAGCGGCACGAGCAGCACCGCGGTGAGGAGAAAAACGGCAGCCTGTTCGAGGAGGTGCATGGGGCGATCCGGGGGACGGGAATGCGCCGCATTATGCGCGAGCGGCGCCGCGCGCGAAACGGGACGCTGGAAAAGCCGCTCTGCCCTATCTTGCAGGCATTCCTGCCACGGCCGTCAGCATGCTGACCGAGCCCAAATCGTAGCCGTCCACGACGAAGGACATCGGTTCGTCATCGCCTTGCAGCGCCGCCACGTAGAGGAGCGGCAGATAATGCTCGGGCGTCGGCACCGACAAGCGCGCGTCCTCGCCGAGCTTCTCGATATCGACGAGCGCCCGGTGGTCGCGGGAGGCGAGCGCTTCGCGAATCTTCTCGTTGAAGCGCACCGCCCAGTCGAACGCGGGGCCGCCCGCCCGTTTCATGAGCCGGAGATTGTGAACGACGTTGCCGCTGCCTGCGACGAGCACGCCCTCGTCGCGCAGCGGCGCGAGCCGCCTGCCGGTTTCGTAGTGGAATCGCGGTGGTTGCGTGCCGTCGATGCTGAGCTGCACGACGGGAACGTCCGCATCGGGGTACGCGTGCTTCAAGACCGACCACGTGCCGTGGTCGAGGCCCCACGATTCATCCAGCCGCACCTCGACGGGCGCAAGCAGCTCGCGCACCCGCGACGCGAGCCCAGGGTCGCCCGGTGCCGGATACTGAACGTCGAACAGCGCCTGCGGAAAACCGTAGAAATCGTGGATGGTCTTCGGCCTGCTCATCGCCGTCACCGCGGTCCCCTCCGTATACCAATGCGCGGACACGCACAGAACGGCCTTGGGCCTCGGAATCGACTCGCCGAGCCGGCGCCATGACTCCGTGTACCGGTTGTGCTCGAGCGTGTTCATCGGGCTGCCATGGCCGAAGAACACGGCGGGCATTCTGGATCCCTTGGGCTGCACGTTCATGAGAGATCGAACAGCAGGACCTCGGCGTCCTTTCCTTTTTCTAGCACGATTTCGGCAGTATCGACCGCTTTCAGCGCGTCGCCCGCTTCGAGCGGCTGCCCGTTCGCGGTGAGCTTCCCCCGAGCCACGTGCAAGTAGGCGCGCCGGCCAGGTTGCAGATTGTGGACGGCGCGGTCCGCACCGTCGAGAAGCACTGCGTACAGGTAAGCATCCTGATGGATCGTCACAGAGCCCTCGCGCCCGTCGGGTGAGGCGACCAGGCACAGCCTTCCCTTCTTCGAGGCGGCGTCAAAGTGTTTCTGTTCGTAACTCGGCGGGATGGCCGTGACGTTGGGTTCGATCCAGATTTGGAGAAAGTGCGTCACGCCCTGGGCGTGATTGAACTCGCTGTGCAGCACGCCCTTCCCCGCGCTCATGCGCTGCACGTCCCCTGGCACGATAGTCGAGCCGTTTCCCATGTTGTCCTCATGGGCGAGCGCGCCTTCCAGCACGTAGCTGATGATCTCCATGTCGCGGTGGCCGTGAGTTCCGAAACCCGTGCCGGGCTGGATCCGGTCCTCGTTGATCACTCTGAGATGGCCGAATCCCATGTTCTCGGGATCGTAGTAATCCGCGAACGAGAAAGTGTGGTAGGAGCGCAACCAGCCGTGGTCGGCAAGGCTGCGTTCCTCGCTTTTGCGGATTTCGATCATTGCAGGCTTCCGTGTCGTCTCGATATGGGGTTTCCCGGGTCGTTCATCAAGGGGTGATGATCTTCATGTTGAACGCCCGCTCGATGAGCCAGATTCCGGCGATCCCGGCGATGGCGGTGGACCCCCCGACGAAGACCAGGCGGCGGTAGAACCAGCTCGCCCGCAACCCGTACGCGACCGGCAGGAACGCACTCACGATCGCGAGCTGGCCGATCTCAACGCCGAGATTGAAGCCGACGAGCGCGATGAGCAGGGCGCCCTGCGGCAGCCCGAGATCTCTCAGAACGCTGGCGAATCCGAAGCCATGAATCAGGCCGAAGGCGAAAGCGACCATCCAGCGCCGCCCGTGTACGACGGGGAAGACGTTGTTCAGCGCGGCGAGCACGACCGAGGTCGCGATCGCCGATTCCACCAGCCGCGAGGGCAGCGAGATCACTCCCAACGCCGCAAGGCTCAGCGTGATCGAGTGCGCTACGGTGAACGAAGTGACGATCTTGAACACTTCCCAGAATGCCGGGGGAAACCGAGCGACCGCCTGCCAGCGTCCCCCTTCGAGCACGAGCACCGCAGGCAGGAGCAGCGACAGCAGGAACAGGATATGGTCGAAGCCGATCCAGATGTGCCACACCCCCTCGCGGCCGTAGTCGACGAACTGGGTGAGCGCCGAAATCTTCGCCAGCTCGAAGCTTTGGGTTGCCCGCTCCGGGCCGAATATGGCGGTGCGCGTCCCCGTGCCGTGCTCCAAGCGCAGCAGTCCCCTGTGCTGCGGATCGAGGTCGGCGAAAAGGCTGTAGCTGATTTCGAGCGTGGTCACCTCGTCGGGGCAGCGGGCCTCAAAGCGCATCACCGAATAGGCTCCGTCGCTGTGGTCGTCGACGAGAAATTCGGTCGCGCTGGCCGGACAGTCTGCCGTTCCCGAGCGCAGTTTCAATCTCGCCAGAGCATAGGCGGCGGCATCCGCGTGATGCGCCTTCACCTCGCCCCAGGTGATATCGCCGTCTCCGCTGTCGTCCAGGCCGATCGCAAAATCGAGATCGCGCAAGGCGATGTCCCACTGCCCGCTCAGGTTCGATCCCTCCACGCGGATCGCGAGGTAGCTGTCGCTCGGCTTGTGCGCGAGCGCGGAGGAAGCGACCAAAAGGAGGAGCGCAGCCGGCAGCGCTTTCATCGCTTGAGCGCTTTCAGTTTTTCGGCCGTGCGGCGCAAGGCCGGATCCTCATGCCCCGAGCGCTCGAGCCAGTCGAGCGCCTCCTGCGCAGCCGCCGGGTCTTTCATCGCGAGCGCCGCCTCGAGCAGAATGCGCGCAGCCAGGGCGAGCGCCTTTTCCTTGTTGCCGAGGAGATAGAGGTTGAAGCGCGCCTCTTCCTGCTGATGCAGCTTGTCGCCGCGCAAGGCCGCGGCGTCGAACCGGGATCTGAGCGCCTCGGTGTGCTCCCGCGCCTTCGGCGCCTTGAGCGCCCGCTCGGCGAGGGCAAGACGAAGCAGCAAGATGTCCGATTTCACCCAGTCGACGAGCAGCGGGACGACTTCCTCCGGACGTCCTTGGTCGAGCAAAAAGTCCGCGTAGGCCGCGAGCAGAAACTGGTCGTTGATCGGTTCGAAGTACGCCGCGCGGAAATGCTCCTCGGCCTGCTTCGCGTCGCCTTGTCGCAGGGCCATCTCTGCGAGGCGCGTCAGCACCCACACCTTCACTTCGGGCGCTGCGTCCGCGTTCTTGGCAAGCGCCGCCGAGAGCGCGCGATACGCGGCGGCGGCCTTGCCCGTGGTGCCGTCGAGGTAGGCTATGCACCCGGCGGCGTAGAGCTCGGATTCGAGCTTCGCCAGGGTCAGGCAATCTTCCCGCGCCCTTTCGTAATCCGCCTGCACCATGTGGATCGCGCCGCGCCAGGACCAGGCGCGCGCGTTTTGGGGGTCTTCGCGCGTCGCTCCTTCGAGGTCCTGCATCGCGCCGGAGAAATCGTGGCTGTACTGCTTGAGGATCGCCCGCATCACGAGAACGTCCAGCGGCGGGGCCGGCAGATCCCACCAGGGTTTGAGCGCCGCCTGCGCGTAACCCACGTAGCGAGGGTCCCCTTCCGAGCTGGCAAGCTCGAAATAGCGCTCGGCGAGCCGGACCGCCGTGTCCCGTCTGCGCGGGTTGGCGGTCAGCTCGGCACGCAACTGACGCAGCTCGCGGGCGACCGGATCGCCCGGCCTCACGGGCAATCTCTCGAGCACCGTGGCGTCCTCCGCGGGCACGTAAGGCGCGGCGTATGCCGCGACTGCGAGCGACGCGAGCATCAGAGCGCGCAGGAGATCAGTGACTGTGCCGATGATGAATATCCGGAAAGTGCGCATGGCTGTGGCTGAGGGGATCATGCTCGTGAGTGTGCGAGTGCGGCTCGGCGCCGTCCCAGGCAAAATCGTGCTCATGGAGATGATGCTCGTCGTGGGTGTGTGGGTGAATATGCGTCAGCGCCTCGTGCCGGTGCAGGTGCCGGTGGCGTTCCGCGAGATGCAGTGCCACGCCGGCCGCCATCAGGACCGACGCGACCCAGAACAACGCGTCCGGGGCCTCGCCAAGAAGCGCAAACGACGCGGCAGCACCGATAAAAGGCGCGGTTGAAAAATAGGCGCCGGTCCGTGCGGTGCCGAGCTGCCGCAGCGCCACCACGAAGAGGGCAAGGCTCACCCCATAGCCGAGCAGGCCGACCAGCGCTGCGGCTGCGGCAACTTCCGCCCCCGGCAGCGCCGCTCCAAAAGCCGCCGCGACGCCAAGGTTGACCGTTCCCGCCACCAGACCTTTGATGCCGGCGATCTTGACGGAGTCCCCGGCGGAAATCTTCCGGGTGAGGTTGTTATCGAGCGCCCAGCATAAGCAGGCGCCCGCCACCGCGAGCGAGGGCCAGGGGGTCCCGATCTCCCCCGGTCGCCAGCCGAGAACCACGCCGCCACAGACGATCAGACCCATCCCCAGCATCAAGCGTCGATCGAAGTTCTCTCGAAACACGAACCAAGCCAGGAGAGCGGTGAACACGGCTTCGAGGTTCAGCAGCAGCGAGGCGGCCGAGGCGGAGGTCGTGGTAAGGGCGAGCATCAGAAGCGTGGGGCCGATGACGCCACCCGAGACGACGGCGCCGGCAAGCCACTTGTAATCGCTTGCCGCGAATCGCGGCCGCTCGACCGCGGGCGAAATCAAGCCGCGCACAGCGAGCCACAGCCCGAGTCCCGAGCCCGACCCCGCGTAGAGCAGGCCCGCTAGCATGACGGGTTCGATTTCTCCGACGAGAAGCTTGGCAATCGGGGTGCTCGCCCCGAATAGGGCCGCACCCAGCAGGGCGTAGGCGATGCCTGGGTTCACTTGCCAGTCCTTGCACGCGGCAGGGCGGGCGGGGAGTCGCGGCGTGCATTCCGGCTCGAGCCCGGTGAATCCTTCGCACTTTCAACGATATATGCTAGGATACGGCGCGGTTGACCGGTTTCCGGCGACCGGATCATTCTAATAACGCTCAGAGGAGACATTGAATGAAGAAGCTCATGTCGCTGTTGGTAGCCGCGCTCTTCGCGGTGTCGAGTGGCTTTTCCGTCGCGGCGTCCCACGCCGGCGCGCCGATGAAGAAAGACGAAATGAAGAAGGATGGAATGAAGAAAGACGGGAAAAAAGCTGATAAGAAAGCCTCGAAGAAAGCCGCAAAGAAGGACGAGATGAAGAAATAAGCTTTTCGATCCATAGAAAAAGGCAGGGAACGCCCCTGCCTTTTTTATTTTCCCTCGACTGAGGCCTGCTGCGCGCCAGCTTCGCGTTCGGCAATCTCCTTGCGCACAGCGGTCATGTCGAGTTCCTTGCCCTGGCGAATGACCTGCTCGAGCGCCGAACCCGGAAGCGCGCCCGCCTGAGAGAAGAGAATCACCTTCTCGCGAAAAAGCATCAGCGTTGGGATCGAGCGGATGTTGAACGAGGCGGCCAGCTCCTGCTCATCGTCGCTGTTCACTTTCCCAAAGACGATGTCGGCGTGCTTTTCCGAAGCGGCTTCGAATACCGGCGCGAAACTCTTGCACGGCCCGCACCAAGGCGCCCAGAAATCGACGAGGACCATGTCGTTGCCGTTCACGACTTGCTCGAAATTGTCCTTGGTCAACGCGATCGTTGCCATGCGGGGATCTCCGGAATTCGACGACTTCAGAAAATCCGCAATCGAGCGCCAGTATTCGGGTTCACCTGAGATGCTGTCGTGATCGGAGCGCGGAACTTCGTGCCAGGACTTGGTGCCGCGCCATGCCTCGAACAGCACGCGGGAGTGTGCGGCCGGGATGACCCGGTCTTCGGTCGCGACAAGGCACAGCAGCGGTGCCGGGATCTGCGGTGCACGGGCCAGGGAATCGAAGCGGTGCCGGAGCATGAGCGAGACCGGCAGAAAGGGATAGTGGCGCTTTGCCACTTCGACCATGCTGTCGTAGGGCGACACGAGTATGACGCCCCGCAGGGGGCGATGTGCCGCCAGGTAAACCGCAACGCCGCTGCCCAAGCTGCGGCCCATCGCGACGATGCGTCCGGAATTCACGTCCGGACGCCGCATTGCATAGTCGTGGATCGTCAGCCCGTCCTCGAAGAGTTCCTTTTCCCCGGGTTTGCCTTCGCTCTCCCCGTAGCCGCGAAAGTTCACGAGCAGCAGCGACCAGCCGGCAAAATGGTCAGCTACGTCGGCCAGCCAGGAAACTTCTTCCGCGTTGCCGCCGAAGTAGATGACGAGCGGCGCGGGAGTCGCGTCGCCCTTCACCAGCCAGCCGCGGAGCTTGGCGCCATCCGCGGCGACGATGCTCACCTCCTCGACATTCGGGCGCGGTGCAGGGCGAGAGTCCAGCGAACGCGGGAAGAACAGCATCCGCTCCTGGAAAAACCACGCGAACAGCGGTACACCGATGGCGACGCCGAGCACGATCTTCAGGATCGAACCGACCATCAGTGCAGCTTGACGCTCGGTTCGGTGCCGCGTTTGAGGAACCGCGCCAAGGTGTCGAGCGCGACGCCGACAGGACCATGGAGCGCGTACAGGTGCATCTTGTACAGCGACAGGTACATCAGCCGCGCGAACCAGCCCTCGACGCGGTAGCTCTTGCCGGACAGAAAACCCATCAGCGATCCGATGGTGCTGTATTCGCCGAGCGACACGAGAGTACCGAAGTCGCGGTAGCGGAAGGGCGCGAGCGGCCGCCCGCGCATGCGCAGGGCGATCGACCCGAGCAGATGGGAAGCCTGCTGGTGCGCGGCCTGGGCGGCAGGCGGCACAGGATGCGCTTTCCCTTCGCGCGGGAACACCGAGCAATCGCCCAACGCGAAGACGTCCGCATCGCGCGTCGTCTGCAGCGTCGGCTGGACGACGAGCTGGTTGATCGGGTTGGTTTCCAGTCCATCTAGGTTCTTGAGGAGATCCGCACCTTTGATTCCCGCCGCCCAGACCGCGAGATCCGCCGGGTAGGATTTACCGCTTTTGGTCTTCACCTCGCTCGCCGTGATCTCGACGGCCTGCTCGGAGCACGCGACGAGCACGCCCAGATCTTCGAGCGCTCCGGTCACGGCCTTGGCAATGCGCTCGGGAAGCATCGGCAGGATTCGTGAGTCGGCATTGAGGAGGGTGATGTGGAGGAAACGCTCCGGGTCTATGTTTTGGAGGCCGTATGCGGCGAACACTCGGGTGGTGTTGTGCAGCTCGGCGGCGAGCTCGACGCCGGTCGCTCCTGCGCCGACGATCACCACGCGCAGCCGGGCCGGCGCGTTGCCGGGCCGATAGTTGGCCTGGATGCAAGCGTTGATCAGGCGCCGGTGGAAGCGGTCTGCCTCGGCTGCCGATTCCAGCGCGTAGGCGTGCTCCTCGACCCCGGGGACGCCGAAGGTGTTCGCGACGCTGCCGATTGCGATCACCAACGTATCGTAGCTCAGGGTGCGGCGCGGGATGACTTCGACGCCGCGCTCATCCACCGTAGGCGCCACCGCGATCTCGCGCCGCGCGCGATCGATACTCTCCAGCGCGCCGCAGCAGAACGTGAAGTGGTGCCAGCGTGCCTGCGCGAGGTAATCGAGCTGGTGCGCGTGAATGTCCATGCTTCCGGCGGCGACCTCGTGCAAGAGGGGCTTCCAGAGGTGGGTCTCGTTCTTGTCCACGAGGGTGACAGTGGCGCGTCCTCTGCGCCCAAAGCGGTCCCCCGCCCGGGTCGCAAGCTCAAGGCCGCCTGCGCCGCCGCCGACGATAACGATGCGATGGGGATCGGTCATGGATTTTCGGCTCGCCCGGAAACGCTGATATGATTTTCGTCCCAGATTATGCATGACTCGACGACACGCTATCGCGGGCGCTTTGCTCCCTCCCCGACCGGCCCGCTGCATTTCGGCTCGCTCGTCGCCGCGGTCGGCAGCTATCTCGAGGCGCGCTGGAACAGGGGCAGATGGCTGGTGCGCATGGAGGATCTCGATCGGCCGCGTGAGGCTCGGGGGGCCTCCAAGGCGATTCTCAGTATGCTCGAGGCGTACGGGTTCGAATGGGACGGGAAAGTCGTGTTCCAGAGCCGTCGCGACGCGGCCTACGGAGCCGCGCTGAAACGTCTCGAGCACGAGCATGCGGTGTTTCCGTGCGCTTGCACGCGGCGGGAGATTTCCGATTCGACCGTATCCGTGGCGAGCGAATCCATCTACCCCGGCACCTGCCGCAAGGGGCTTTCGCCTGGACGCCCGGCTCGAGCGATGCGCGTGCGCGTCGACAACGCCGTGATCGGATTTGAGGACCTGCTTCAGGGCAGGATCGAGCAGAACCTGGCTCGAGAAGTCGGCGACTTCATTGTGCGGCGCGCGGACGGCCTTTTTGCCTACCAGCTCGCAGTGGTGGTGGATGATTTCGAGCAGAGCATCACCGATGTGGTGCGCGGTGCCGATTTGCTCGCCTCCACGGCGCGGCAGATCCTGTTGCAGCGCCTGTTAGGTCACCCGACGCCGCGATACATGCATCTTCCGGTCGCGGTGAACCAAACCGGCGAAAAGCTCAGCAAGCAGACGCGCGCCGCCCCTTTGACGGTCGCGGAGGCCCCGTCTCGGCTTTGGCAAGCCCTGCGCTTTCTCGGCCAGGAGCCACCGGCCGAGCTCGCCGCGGGGAGAATCGCGGAGATCTGGAACTGGGCGCTGGCGAACTGGCGTACCGAAAGAATCCCGACTCGACGCAGCATCCGGGAAGGCGGCTTGGGCTGAGCGAGCCAGGCTACGCTGCCTGGTGCTGCGGCACGAGCACGACCGCCAGGGCGGCGACGACCAGGACGAGTGCGGCCAAATCGCTCCACTGCGGACGCTCGCCCAACAACAGCATTCCGCTGAACACACCCACGATCGGGATCATCAGCGTGGAGAGCGAGGAAACGCTGATCGGCGCGTGTGTCGCGATCTTGATCCAGGCCCAGTTGCAGAGGATCGAGCTGACGAGCGCGTTGTAGACGAGCCCCCAGAAGGGCCAAGTCGAGAGGGCGAGCGGCGAAAAACTCCCTTCCTCGAACAACAAAGCGCCCGGGAGAATAGGCACGAGGGCGAGCAGCATCTGCCAGCCTGTAAAAGAGGTGGTCGGCAGATCGACCGGCCAGCGCTTCATGATTGCGGTGCTGACCGCCCAGCTGATCGCCGAGGCGATGAGCAGCAGGGCCCCGGTTGGTGAGCGCCCCACGGCGTGGATCTCATCACCGATAAGCACCAGCATCCCGAGGACGCCCAGAACCACCCCCGCGAGCCGGGTGCCTGTCACCGGCTCGCGCAGGACCCACACCCCGAGCAGCACACCCCAGACCGGAAACGTGTAGGCGAGGATCGCGGCGCGCCCGGATTCCATGAACGTGACGCCGTAAACTGCGAGCACATTCCATGCAGCAACGTTGAAAAGCGTGATCGCGATCAGCCTCGGCCAGGCTCCGGGAGGGACGCGGATCGGCAACCGATTGGCCCGCGCAATCGCGAACAGGCCCACTGCCCCGACGCCAAGACAAAGGACACGGAAGTGCAGAGGCGGCATTTCGGCCATCACCATCTTCATGATCGGCCAGTTGACCCCCCAGCCGAGGGCAAGCAGGACGACCAGCGCGAGGATCGAAGGGGGCGGTACGTAGGAGGGTGTGCTCACGATTCGCTCACTGTCCAGCCCTCCGGACAAGGCGCGGGATCATTTAAAAACAAAGACTTGGAAGTAGGTGTCTACTGACTTCTCGGGCGACGATTCTGATGTAACTGGTTTTATATTTGGGATGTTTATCCTCTAGGCCCTTAAAATCTATTGCGTCGCACAAATAATTCTTGACATCGATTGTTATCCTTGTAGAATCCTTTTTGCTGCACCGCAACAATTACCCAGAGTAGCACTAAGGCACCACAGGACAAGAGCACTAAGCTAACGCAAACATTCCAACCCTTTACGGAGATGATCATGAACTTCACGCCCGAACAAATCGCCAGCACGAACAAGGCCGGCATCGAGGCCATCCTGGGTCTCGCGCACACGCAGTTCGCCGCTTTCGAGCGCCTGTCCGCCCTGTATTTCAATGCAACCAAGGCCGCATTCGAGGAAGGCGTCGGCCACGCCAAGGCGCTGCTCAACGCCAAAGACCCCCAGGAATATCTCAACCTGAACGCCTCGGCGACCCAGCCGACGATGGAGAAAGCCATCGCCTACTCGCGCAGCGTCTACGAAGTCGCCGCCCAAACGAACGGCGAATTGGCCAAGTTCCTCGAAGCGCAAGCCGTCGAGTTTAACAAGAACCTGGTCGGTCTTCTCGACAAGGTCTCGAAGAATGCGCCAGGCGGCTCCGACGTCGCCGTCGCCGCCGTGAAGTCCGCGCTCGCCGCGGCCAACACAGCCTACGCGAGCTTCAACAAGGTCGCAAAGCAGGCCACCGAGATCGCCGAAGCGAATTTCGCCACGGCGACTTCATCCGCCAAGGAATCCAAGAAACAGCGCGCGGCAGCCTAAGCCACAGGCTTCGCGCCCACGGCCCCCTCCTCCTCCTCTCCGTGGGCGCCCTAAAGCCCTGGCGCAAGCCAGGGCTTTTTGTTTGTACTAAAGCTTTTCTTCCCACCTGCCGCCGAGCGCAGCCACCCCAAGCTTCATCTGCTCGATAGCTGGCGTCACTTCTTCCGGCGCACCCCGCACGCCGAGCTCGATATGACGGCGCACGCCTTGCTCGCCCATGCTGGGCAGGCTGAACGACTTCAGCCCGCTGAAGCTCGACTCGACTTCGAGCATGAGCGGCGTGATCGTCGATTCCGGCAGGTCATAAACGATGATCGAGGCCTCGGCCTCGGGCGCGAGGTGAAACAGGTGCGCATAGCGATGGTCAAGCACCCACTCGACCATCGGCCAGGCCATGACTGGGAATCCGGGCACAAAATGGTGATCGCCCAGGGAAAACCCCGGGATGCGGTTGTATTGATTCGGGATGATCCGCGAGCCGCGCGGGAATTCACCCATCTTCAGGCGCTGCGGGGTAGTCTCCGCCCCGAATCGGCCGCGAATCTCCGCCTCCGCCTCAGGGTGAAGCGCGAGCTCAACGCCGGCTGCTTCGGCGGCGCACCCCCGCGTGTGATCATCCGGCGTAGCCCCGATGCCGCCGAAGCTGAAAACGACGTCTTCCGAGGCGAGGGTACGCTTGAGCGTCGCGCTGATGAGCTCGGGCCTGTCACCTAGGTACTGGCACCAATCCAGTTTCATTCCGCGTGCGCCGAGGATCTCGATCAGCTTGGCGAAATGCTTGTCCTCGCGCTTACCGCGAATGATCTCGTCGCCGATGATGATCGCCCCGATCCCCATCTCACACCCGCGTCGCCGAACCCTCGATCGGCTCGCTGCGCAGCTCGCCGAGGCGTGCGAGGCCGAAGTGGATGAAAGCGAGCCCGCCGTATACCGGCATGAAGAGCCCGAGCACGGGGACATGACCGATGAGCGCGAGCGCGACGCCCAGCAGAAACAGTTCGCCCCGATGGCGGCGGACGATCTCGGCGATCTCGGCCGTGGTCGCGTGCTCCGCGAGAGCGTCGTAGCGGAATGCGCGCTGGTTGAAAAAGCCGAACAGGGCGACGGACAGCACCGGCCACAGCAGCGGGACCAGCCACAGCGGCAAGCTGACCGCAAAGAGCAGCGCAAACAGCATGAGCGCGGCGAGGGCATTCCAGAGGCTGCCGGCGAACGTGCCCCCCTTCCGGCGCGCGAGGGCCGGGTAGTCGCGCCCGCCGACATGAGCGACCATCGCCGGCATGGAAACGACACTGATGATCAGCACGGCCGTGATCAGAACCGCGGGCACGAACAGCAGCAGCAGGAAGATCCAGCCGAACCATGCCGCAATGAGCTTGAGGGGCCAGACCGAGACCGCCCATTCGTACTGCGGCCAATGGTGCAACTGAGCGGCGATCCACTGCGCGGCCTCGCCCCAGTAAAGCACGGCGAGCGTCACCCACAGGACAAGGGCGACGATCACCGGCCATACCATGAGCCAGAGCATCTTCGGATGCACCATACTGACAAACGCCCGCGCAAGGGCATTGAGTATCGCGTTCATGTTGACGGCCCGAAGCGCTGAACATCAGCGTCGAATAGTTTGCCACATCTTCGACAGCCGCTTCACCGAAACCGGCACGGAGGTCTTCAGCTCCTGGGCGAAAAGCTGCACGCGCAGCTCCTCGAGCAGCCAGCGGAACTGTTCGAGTTGCGGATCACGGTTGCCTGACTTGAGTTGCCTCGCCTGGTCTCTCTGCCACTGGGCGGCGAGCGGCGCAAACTCCGCGGCGAGGCGCGCGTCGCGGCTGGGTTCGGCCCGCAGCTTGTCGAGCCGCAGGCCCGCGGCCTTCAGGTAGCGCGGGAAGTGCTGCAGCCGATCGTAGGGCGTCTGCTCGATGAACCGCTTTGAGAGAAGCCGGGTCGTGCTCTCCTGGATGTCGCGGCAAGGCTCGGGAAACGCCTTGGACGTCTGCTGCAGCTTTTTCTGCAGCGCTGCATGCTCGGCGAGAATTGCTCCCGCGAGCCGCGTGATCTCCTGCGCGAGCAGCGTGACGCGCGAGCGTGCTTCGTCGCGGCGCCGCTCAAACTCGGCGCGCGAGCGCGGCCAGGGCTCCTGCATGCAGGCACGATCGAAAGCCGCGGCAAGCAGCTGCTCCTTGAGCTCGGCGGCCTCGCCGAAGGCGGCGAAATGAAGCGCCATCGCGTGCGACACGGGCAGATTTTTCTCGATATGGCGGGCCTGTTCCTTGAGCTGCAGCATGAACAAGCGCCGCAGGCCGGCGCGGTGTCCTTCGCGCGCCTTGTCCGCGGAATCGAACACCTCGAGACTGACGGAATCGCCGTGATCCGCCAGACCCGGATACCCGATCAGCGTCTGCGAGCCGCGCCGGATCTCCATCACTTCCTCGAGATCGCCGAACTCCCAAGCGGTGACTTTTTCAGGCGGCGCGTCGGCCCGTGCGAGCTCGGCGAATTGGTCTCCGGCCTTCTGGCCGAGCTCGGCGCGCAACTGGGCGAGGTTGCGACTGGTGGCAAGCTGCCGGCCGTGCTCGTCGACGATGCGGAAATTCATCGAAAGATGTGCGGGCAGCATCTCTTGCCTGAAGGCATCTAGCGGAACGGCGAGGTTCAGCTCGCGACGCGCGTAGCGGGCGATGGCCTGCGCAAGCGGCGCATCCGCGCGCTCGTTCGCCCGAAGGAACGCGCCGACGAACTCCGGCAGCGCGCCGAGCCGTTGCCGGAGCTTCTGCGGCAGCGACTTGGCGAGTCGCGTAATCTTTTCACGCAGCAGACCCGGCACGAGCCAGTCGCACCGGGCCGCATCGACCTGGTTCAGCGCGAGGAGCGGCACTATGAGCGTCACGCCGTCGCGCTGCGAGCCTGGCTCGTGATGGTAATCGAGCGCGAAGCTGCGTCCCGCCATCTCGAGCTGGTGCGGAAACTGCTCCGTCGTGATCCCTGCCGCCTGGTGGCGCATCAGGTCGTCGCGCTTGAGGAAAAGCAGCTTTGGATTCTTCGCCTCCGCTTCGCGCCGCCAACGGTCGAAATCCGGGCCGTTGTGGATACCCTCTGGGACGAGACTCTCGTAGAACGCGTAGATCAGCTCGTCGTCCACCAGGACGTCGGGCCGGCGCGACTTGTGCTCGAGCTGCTCGATCTCCCGCACGAGCCTGCGGTTGTGCAGGAAAAACGGCGCGCGTGTGTCGTAGTCGCCCTCGACCAGCGCCTGGCGGATGAAGATCTTTCTCGATTCGGCCGGATCCATCGGACCGAAATGTACGCGCCGCTTTGCATACAGCAGCAAACCGTAGAGCGTCCCGCGCTCGAACGCGGCGACGCGCGCGGGTTGCTTCTCCCAATGCGGCTCGTATTGATGCCGCTTGACGAGATGCGCGCCGACGGACTCCAGCCACTCTGGTGAGAGGGTGGCGACGCAGCGCGCGTACAGGCGCGTGGTCTCGGTCAGCTCCGCCGCCATGACCCAGCGCCCGGCCTTCCTTCGCACTCCGGAGCCGGGATGAATCCAGAAGCGGATGCCGCGGGCACCCAGGTAATTTCCCTCCTCGGTCTTCGTGCCGACGTTGCCGAGCAGGCCGGCGAGCAGCGCCCGATGCACTTGCTCATAGGTGGCAGGCGTCTCTGAAACGCGCCAGCCGAGCTCGACGACCAGCTCCTTGAGCTGCCTGTGGATATCGCGCCATTCGCGCATGCGGTTGAAGGAGAGGAAATGCTCGCGGCAGGACTGGTGCAGCTTGCGGCTCGATTTCCTGTGCTCGAGCGCCTCATCGAAGAACTCCCAGAGCTTGATCCAGGAGAGGAAATCCGACTTCTCGTCGTTGAACTGCTTTTGCGCCTCGTCGGCTGCGGCGGCGCGCTCGCCCGGCCTCTGGCGAGGGTCCTGCACCGAGAGCGCGGCGGCGATGACCAGCACCTCGCCGAGCGCGTTCTCCGATTTCGCCGCGAGTACCATGCGGCCGATGCGGGGGTCGACCGGCAGTCTCGCAAGCTGCTTTCCGATTTCGGTAAGCCCGTTGGCCTCGTCCACGGCGCCCAGCTCGGCGAGCAGCGCATAGCCGTCCTGAATGGCCTTCGAATGGGGCGGATCGATGAAGGGGAATTCCTCCACCGCGCCCAGGCCGAGAGACTTCATCCGCAGGATGACGTTGGCGAGCGACGAGCGCATCACTTCCGGATCGGTGAACGCCGGACGCGAGCTGAACTCGTCCTCGGCGTAGAGGCGCACGCATACGCCGCTCGCGACCCGGCCGCAGCGGCCGGCGCGCTGCTTCGCCGAGGCCCGGGAAATGTTCTCCACGCGCAGCTGTTCGACCTTGCTCCGGTAGCTGTAGCGCTTGACGCGCGCGAGACCTGTGTCCACCACGTAGCGGATTCCAGGCACGGTAAGCGAGGTCTCGGCGACGTTGGTCGCGAGCACGATGCGCCGGCCGGCGTGAGGCTTGAAAATGCGCTCCTGCTCCTCGGCCGAGAGCCGCGCGAACAGGGGCAGGATTTCAGTCTGAGGCGGATGGTGTTTTCTCAGCGTCTCCCCCGCCTCCCGGATCTCGCGCTCGCCCGGTAAGAACACGAGGACGTCGCCCTGACCCTCGCGCGCCAGCTCCTCCGCCGCGTCGCTGATCGCCTCGTTGAGATCGTAGTCGTCGTCTTCCGACTCGACTGGGTGGTAGCGGACTTCTACCGGATAGAGCCGCCCGGAAACCTCGATGACGGGGGCCGCCTTTCCGTCGAGCTCGAAGTGCTTCGAGAACCGCTCGGCATCGATGGTTGCCGAGGTGATGACGAGCTTGAGGTCCGGCCGCCGCGGGAGCAGTTGCTTCACATAGCCGAGCAGGAAGTCGATGTTGAGGCTGCGCTCGTGCGCCTCGTCGATGATGAGTGTGTCGTATTGCCGCAATTCGCGGTCGCCCTGCGTTTCCGCGAGCAGGATGCCGTCGGTCATGATCTTGATATAGCAACGCGGGCCGACTCGGTCGGTGAAGCGGATCTTGTAACCGACGGCGCCCCCGAGCTCGGTCTTCAACTCCTGCGCGACGCGGGCGGCAGTGGCGCGCGCGGCGATCCTGCGCGGCTGCGTGTGCCCGATGAGTCCTTCGATCCCGCGACCCAGCCCGAGGCAAATCTTCGGCAGCTGGGTGGTCTTGCCCGAGCCGGTTTCGCCGCACACGATGACGACTGGATGCGAGGCTATGGCCTTTGCGATCTCTTCGCGCTTCGCGCAGATCGGCAGCTCGGGGGGAAACTCGGGGCGCGGCGCGAGTGCGCGGCGCTGCTCGATCTCGGCCGGAGAAAATGCCATCTGAGGTGCATGCGGTCGCGCCGCGGGCTCGACCGCTTAGCGACGGAGCAAGCGCTCGGCGTAGCGCGCGAGAGGGTCCACTTCCAGGTTGACGCGGTCGCCCATCCGAAGATGCTTGAGCGTGGTCACGGCGAGCGTGTGTGGAATCAGGTTGACCTCGAATTCGGCGCCGCGCACCGCGTTCACCGTCAGGCTCACGCCGTGCACGGCGACCGAGCCCTTGCGCGCGATGTAGCGCGCGAGCCCGCGCGGCGCCCGTACCCGAAGAAGACGATTTGCCCCGGCCCCTTGGAAGTGCGTGACCTTGCCGACACCGTCCACATGCCCCGAAACGAGATGGCCGCCGAGCCGGTCGGACATCCGCAGCGCTTTCTCGAGATTGATTTCGCCCGGCTCGTCGAGCCCCACGGTGCAGCGCAGGGTTTCACGGGACACGTCCACGCCAAAGCTTTTCCCGGCACGCGCGACTACGGTGAGGCATACGCCGTTCACGGCGATGCTGTCGCCGATGGCGACATCGCGAAGCCGGAGCGTGCCGGCGTCCACCGTGAGGCGCAACCCGCCTTCGCGCCTTTCCGCCTTCATGATCCGCCCCGTCGCGGCGACGATTCCGCTGAACATTTGTCCGAGATAGCAGTCTATTGGAATTAGACAGAGCGGGATTCTACTTGGCTTTGCACGCCAGATGCGTATCATTCTGCAAATCGGAATCGTTCGAGGAGTCGCTCATGACGCTCCAGTACAGGATCACGATCTGCGCAGCTGCGATGATTCTTCTTGTCACGCATATTTCGGGCGCCGAAGAAGGAAGCGTCAAAGAGGATGCGCGCAAGGCGGGCCAGGCCGTCGGATCGGCCGCGCGCGAGGCCTGGCAAGGCGCGAAAAAAGCCGGCAAGGAAATCGGGCACGAAGCGAAGAAAGCCGGCCAGGCCGTGGGCGGCGCAGCCAAGGAAGGCGCCCAGGAATTAAAGCGCGCGTTCAAGGGCGAGAAGTAACTCCGCGCTCCCTCCATCAGACCCGCGCAAGAATGCGCAAATCCGCGCCTACGCGTTCGGTCTCGCGAATCTTCAATGCGGTCGCCTGCGACAGCCGGGTGAACTCGGGCAAGTTGAACATGCCTCGCCCTGAGTCTCCGATGACGCTCGGCGCGAGGTAGACCAGCAGCTCGTCCACCACCCCCGCCTGAAAGAAGGAGCCGTTGAGTTTCGTGCCAGCCTCGACGTGAATCTCGTTCAGCTCGCGCCTCGCGAGCTCCTCCATCAGCTTGAAAAGCTCGACTTTGCCGCGGTCGTTGGGGATGATGATCACTTCGGCGCCCGCTGCCTTGAGCGCCGCGATTTTCCTTTCCTCGTTCACCGCGCCGGATGTCTCGAATTTCGAATCGACGACGATCTTGAGCGGCTGCCTAGGAGTATCGACGCCGCGCACGTTGAGCTGCGGGTCGTCGTCCCTCACCGTGCCAAAGCCGGTGAGAAGCGCGCAGGCGCGCGCGCGCCAGCGATGGCCGTCCTGGCGCGCGGCCTCCCCCGTGATCCACTGGCTCGTGCCGTTAGCGAGCGCGGTACGACCGTCCAGGCTCGCCGCGATCTTCATCCGCACCCATGGCCGGCCGCGCGTCATGCGGGCGAAAAAACCGATGTTCAGCTCGCGCGCCTCGTCCGCCTTCAGCCCGTGCTCGACCGTAATCCCCGCCGCACGCAGCTTTGCGAAGCCCGCGCCTGAGACCTTCGGATTCGGATCCTGCATCGCCGCCACCACGCGTTTCACTCCCGCCGCAATGACGGCGTCGACACAGGGCGGGGTGCGGCCGTGATGACTGCAAGGCTCGAGATTGACGTAGAGCGTTGCGCCGCGCGAGCGCACGCCGGCCGCTTTCAGCGCCAGGACCTCCGCGTGCGGCATGCCGGCCTTTTCATGCCAGCCGGTGCCCACGACCGCCCCGTCCCCGACGATGACGCAACCGACGCGAGGATTGGGTGTCGTCGTGTAGAGGCCGCGCCCGGCGAGTTCGAGCGCCTGCTCCATGAATTCATGGTCGGCGGCCGAGAACATCACTTCTCGATGCGGCGCGGGCGCTTGGTACCGGGCTTTTTCACCTCGAGGATCGCGTCGCGGAAGTCGTCCACGCGCTGAAAGTCCTCGTAGACGGAGGCGAAGCGGATGTAGGCGACGTCGTCCATCTTCTTCAACTCGCGCATCACCATCTCGCCGATCACTCGGCTCGGCACTTCACGCTCGCCGAGCGCGAGGATGCGCTGCTCGATCCGGTTGACCGCCTGTTCGACGTATTCGGTGGGCACAGGCCGCTTGTGCAGGGCGCGCATGAAACCGGTGCGGATCTTCTCGCCGTCATAGGGAACGCGGTTGCCGTTTGTCTTCACCACCATGGGCATGGAAAGCTCGGTGCGCTCGTAGGTGGTGAAGCGCTTTTCGCAGGATTCGCACCGACGCCGGCGACGCACGCTGTCGCCGTCCTCGGACTCGCGCGAGTCGATGACCGCCGTATCCTCGGCCTTGCAGTACGGACACTTCATCGGCGTCCTAGACGGCGGCGACGCGCTGCGCGCCGGCCGCCCCCCCCATGCGGTACACCGGATGGCGGCGGCACAGCCCGGACACTTCGGCCGTAACGCGCTTGAGGGTCTTCTCGTCCTGCGGCGCGTCCAGCACGTCGGCGATGAGATTGCCGAGGTGCTCCGCCTCGGCGAGGCGAAAGCCGCGCGTCGTCATCGCCGGCGAGCCGATGCGGATGCCGCTGGTGACGAAAGGCTTCTGCGGGTCGTTCGGGACGGCGTTCTTGTTCACCGTGATGTGCGCCTGGCCGAGCGCGTCTTCCGCGTCCTTGCCAGTGATGCCCCGTGCGCGCAGATCGAGCAGGAACATGTGGCTTTCGGTTCGCCCGGAAACGACGCGCAGCCCGCGGGACGCGAGCGTCTCGGCCATCTTGCGGGCGTTGGCGATCACCTGCTTCTGGTAGACCTTGAACTCGGGCTCCTGCGCCTCCTTGAACGCCACGGCCTTGGCGGCGATGACGTGCATGAGCGGCCCGCCCTGCAGGCCGGGAAAGACGGCGGAGTTGACCGCCTTCTCGTGCTCGGCGCGCATCAGGATGAACCCGCCGCGCGGGCCGCGCAGGGTCTTGTGCGTCGTGCTGGTGACGAAGTCGGCGATGCCCACCGGGCTCGGGTACTCGCCGGCGGCGATGAGCCCGGCGTAGTGCGCCATGTCCACCATGAAGTAGGCGCCGACCTCCTTCGCCACGCGGCCGATGCGCTCGAAGTCGATGCGCAGGGAATAGGCGGAAGCTCCGGCGAGGATCAGCTTCGGCTTGCGTTCCCTCGCCAGGCGCTCGAGCTCGGCGTAATCGATCTCTTCCTTGTCGTTCAGCCCGTAGCTGAGCACGTTGAACCACTTGCCGCTCATGTTGACCGGCGAGCCGTGCGTGAGGTGGCCGCCCATTGCCAGCGACATGCCTAGAAAGCTGTCCCCCGGCCTCATCGCGGCGAAGAAGACCGCCTGGTTGGCCTGCGAGCCCGAACTGGGCTGCACGTTGGCGGCCTCCGCGCCGAACAGCTTTTTCACACGGTCGATAGCGAGCTGCTCGGCGATATCGACGAATTCGCAGCCGCCGTAGTAGCGCTTGCCGGGGTAGCCTTCCGCGTACTTGTTGGTGAGCTGCGACCCTTGAGCGGCGAGCACCGCAGGGCTCGCGTAGTTCTCGGAAGCGATCAGTTCGATGTAGTCTTCCTGACGCTGATTTTCCTGCTGGATCGCCTTCCACAATTGAGGATCGACCTCATGCAGGGTCTTGCCGGGATTGAACATTTGATCGTTCTCGCGCCGCAGCGAAAGCGGCATATTAGCATTACACTTTGGGAAACGTGATCAGCTACAGTTCTGCGACAATCATTTAACCGTGAAGGGAATTTCCAGGTGAGTCGTCTGATGCTCCGCGTCGTCGTCCTTGCGTCGTTGGTCGCATTCGCGGGCTGCCACCGGCAAGCCGATGCGCCCGGTGACGCTCCGAGCGGACTTGCTCTCGATCCCGGCGATGGACAGGTGACCGTAAGCTGGAACCAGCAATCCGGCCTGACTTATTGGATCTTCTTTCAGGCGGGCAGCACCGTTACCGCGGCTGCCACAGGGGTCCCTTTGATTTTCGATGCGCAATCGCCTCGCGTAGTCGCCGGTCTAGCGAACGGTGCCCAGTATGCCTTCGTAATGAACGCAACCAATCAGGACAGCAAGGCGGGGCCTAGCACGCCGGTCGTTTTCGGATTCCCAAGGCTGGCGGGTGCGATTTGGAAGCCGGGTGCGCCGATCGTGGGAAGTGTGCCGCGAAATCTCAACGGGGTCGCCTTTGGTACTGCCAGACTCGTCGCCGTCGGCGACTCGGGCAGCATTTTCTCCGGCGACTACAACTACACCAACGCAAGTCCTCCCGGGGTGACCGCATGGACCCCGGCGTCGGTCCCGCTCGGATTTGCAAGCGACCTCAGCGCGGTCATCTACACCGGCCAGTTCGTTGCTCTCGGCACCGACGGCTCGGTGTTGACGAGCCCTGACGGCAATACATGGACGTCCACGTCCGCTACGCCCCCCGCACCTTCCATCACAACCGCTGGCGCGACGATGAACGGCCTCGCCTTGGGAATAGTGTCCGGAGCCGCCAGGTACGTCGCCGTGGGAACCGCCGTGGCAGGCGCCGGAAGCATATTTACCAGCGCTGACCTCGTAACCTGGATCCCGGCGACATCCAACACGCCGAATGACTTGTTCAGCGTCTCGTTTCTCAACGGCGGCTTCGTTGCGACCGGAGCCGGCGGAGCATTGTTGACAAGTCCGGATGGAACCACATGGACGGTTCGGAATTCGACTACGTCAACGGCTCTCCGCAGCACCGCCTTCGGCACGGGTTCGGCCGCCGCAGGTGCCCGCTTCGTGGTCGTCGGCGACGCAGGCACGATTTTGACGAGTATCGATGGAACGACCTGGAACCTGACGACCCTGTCGTCGCTTCAAAATTTGCGAGGCATTACGTTCGGCTCCCGGTTCGTCGCGGTTGGGCAGGGGAGCACGGTCGTGTACAGCGACGATGCAGTCAACTGGGTGCCGGCTCCGTCAAACTCGGGAGATCTCGCCGCGATTACCCCCGCACCCGCGATGTATGTTGCTGTAGGAGCACTGGGCGCTAACGCCGTATCGAAGTAAGGCGAGATCAGCGGTTGTCCGCCGCAATCTCCATCGCGCTCCAGCCTCCTCCCAGCGCCTTGACCAGACCCGCAGCGGCGAGAAGGCGCCTACCAAGGATACTGACGGCGGTGCGCTCGTTGTCGAGTTGCGTCGCCTGCGCGGTGACGACGTTGAGAAAGCTCACCGTGCCCGCCTTGTATTGATTGAGCGTGAGGACTACCGTCTCGCGCGCGGCTCGCACGGCGTCCTCCTGTACTCGCGCTTCCTCCTCGAGAATGCGCAGCGCCGCGAGGTTGTCCTCGACTTCCTGGAATCCGGAGAGCACGGTCTGGCGGTACTGGGCAACCGCCGCGTCGTAGGCGGCGACGGCCTGGTCGCTCTGCGCGCGCCGCAGACCCGCGTCGAAAAGCGACTGCGCGATCGCCGGGCCCACCGACCAGAAATGGTTGGGCGCGCTGAACCACTGCGACGCCGCGGCGCTGCGGTAGCCGTCGGACCCGGTAATCGTGAAAGACGGAAAGAATGCCGCCTTCGCCACCCCGATCTGCGCGTTGGCCGCGGCCACGCTTCGCTCGGCGGCGGCGATGTCGGGCCGGCGCTCGAGCAGCGCCGACGGCAGCGCAGTGGGAATGCGCGGCATAGCGACGACGATCGGCGCGGGAACCATCGACAGTCCCGCGGGGGGCCTGCCGGTCAGCACGGCGATCGCGTGCTCGAACTGCGCCCGCTGCACGCCAGTGTCGACAGCCTGGGCCTGGGTGCTGCGCAGCTGCGTCTCGGCCTGGATCACGTCGACCCGCGCAGCAACGCCTGCGTCGTAGCGGTTGCGGGTAAGATCGTACGATTTCTGAAAGGCCACGGCGGTGTCGTCGAGGAGCCGCTTCAACGCGTCGAGCACGCGCAGCTGGACGTAGTCGGCGACCAGTTCCGCCTGCGCGGAAAGCCGCGCAGCCGCGAGATTCGCCGCGCCTGCCTGCGCATTCGCTTCACTCGACTCGACACCGCGGCGCAGTTTTCCCCAAAGATCGAATTCCCAGCTCGCGTCGAGGCTCGCACTGCGGTTGGTGAGGACACGTCCGGCGGTAGTGCCGCCGATCACACCCGAAGGCGAACGGCTGCGCGTAATCGAGGCATCGGCATTCAGGGATGGGAATAGTCCTGCGCGCGAAGCGGCGACCAGCGCCCGCGCCTGTCGGAATCGCGCTTCCGCCGCGACCACGTTCTGGTTCGAGATCTCTACTTGCTCGACCAGTGCATTCAACTGCGGATCGCCGAATGCCTCCCACCATCTGCCGCGCGCCGTCTCGTCTCCAGGCTGCGCGAGCCGCCAGTCGCCCGCTTCCTTGAAAGCCTGTGGCGTCTCCACCTCCGGCCGCTTGTAGTCGGGACCGACCGCACAACCCGCGAGCGCGGGGACGACGAGAAATGCGAGCGTGCTTCGCCTCATCGCCCCTCCAGTGCGGCTCCGCCGGCGCGCCGCGCCCACACGCCCCGGCACCACAGGCGGAAGCGGTCGAGGTACAGGTACACCACCGGCGTCGTATAGAGCGTGAGCAGCTGGCTCACGATCAGACCGCCGACGATAGCGATGCCGAGTGGCCGGCGGAATTCCGAGCCGTCGCCGAAGCCGATCGCGAGCGGCACGGCGCCCAGCATCGCGGCCATGGTGGTCATCATGATCGGGCGGAAGCGCAACAGGCACGCCTGGAAAATCGCGGCTTCCGGGCTCTTGCCTTCGCTGCGCTCGGCTTCGATCGCGAAGTCGATCATCATGATGGCGTTCTTTTTGACGATGCCGATCAGGAGGATCACACCGATCAGCGCGATGATGCTGAACTCGGTGCGAAACGCCATCAGCGCGAGCAGCGCGCCGACGCCCGCCGAGGGCAAGGTCGAGAGAATCGTGATCGGATGGATATAGCTCTCGTAGAGAACGCCGAGCACGATGTAGACGGTGATCAGCGCGGCGAGGATCAGCCACGGCTGGCTGTCGAGCGACTGCCTGAAAGCGCGCGCCGTCCCCTGAAAACTTCCGTGCACGGTGGTCGGCACGCCGAGCTGCACCATCGCCTGGTTGATCGCGTCGGCCGCCTCGCCCAGCGACACGCCGAGCGCCAGGTTGAACGAGATCGTCGAGGCGACGAACTGGCTCTGGTGGTTGACGGAAAGCGGCGCCGTAGTGGGCTCGTAGCGAGCGATCGCGGAGAGCGGCACCTGGCCGCGCGTGGGCGAGAGCACGTAGACGTTCTTCAGCGCTTCCGGGCCCTGCCAGTACTGCGGCGCGACCTCCATCACCACGTGGTACTGGTTGAGCGTCGAATAGATGGTCGAGACCTGCGCCTGGCCGAACGCGTTATAGAGGGTCTGGTCGATCATCCGCGTGGTGATCCCGAGGCGCGCGGCGGTGGCGCGGTCGATCACGAGCGTGGTCTGGAGGCCCTTGTCCTGCTGGTCGGTGTTGACGTCGGCGATCTCGGGAAGCTGCGCGAGCGCCTGGCGCACGCGCGGCTCCCACAGCCGCAGATCCGCGATCTCATCGGCCTGCAGGGTGAACTGGTACTGGGCGTTCGCCTGCCGCCCGCCCATGCGGATGTCCTGCACCGGCACGAGAAAGAGATTCGCGCCGGGCTCCTGCAGGAGCTTGGGACGAAGTCGCGCGATCACCTGGTCGGCGCTGACCTTGCGCTCTCGCACGGGCTTCAGCGTGATGAACATGAAGCCGGAATTGCGCTGGCCGCCGCCCGTGAAGCCGACGACGTTCTCGACCGCCGGGTCGCCGCGCACGATTTCCGCGAAATCGGAGAGCTTCTGGCGCATCGCCTGGAACGAGATGCCCTGATCGGCCTGGATCGAGCCGATCATGCGGCCGACGTCCTGCTGCGGGAAGAAGCCCTTGGGGACGAAGTAGTAAAGGACGCCGTTGAGAATAACCGTGAAGACGAGAATGACCAGCATCAGACCCGAATGCCTCAGCGCCCAGCCGAGGCTCGCCTCGTACTCGGCGAGCATCCACCGGAACGCGCGCTCGCTCGCGAGGAACAGGCGCCCCGGCTTGCGCTCCCCGGCGGGCCGTAGCAGCCGCGCGCACATCATCGGCGTGGCTGTGAGCGAGACCAGGAGCGACACGAGGATCGCAGCCGAGAGCGTCACGGCGAACTCGCGGAACAGGCGCCCGACGACACCGCCCATGAAGAGGATAGGAATGAACACCGCGATCAGGGAGATGCTCATCGAGACCACGGTGAAGCTCACCTCGCGCGCCCCTTTGAGCGCCGCCTGGAAGGGTTTCATTCCATGCTCGATATGGCGCGAAACGTTCTCGAGCACCACGATCGCGTCGTCCACGACGAAACCGGTGGCGATGGTGAGCGCCATGAGCGACAGGTTGTTGAGGCTGAAGCCTGCGAGATACATCACGCCGAACGTGGCCACCAGCGAAACCGGAACCGCGACCGCCGGGATCAGGGTCGCGCGCGCGTTGCGCAGGAACAGGAACACCACCATGATCACCAGCGCAATCGCGATGACCAGCGTTCTTTCGACCTCGCGCAGGGACGCACGGATGGTGCTGGTGCGCTCGAGCACCACATCCACATTGATCGTGCTCGGGATCGACGCCCTCAGCAGCGGCAGGAGCTCGCGGACGCGCTCGGTCGTTTCGATGATATTGGCGTTCGGCTGCCGGTTGATGATGACGAGCACCGAGGGCTTGCCGTTGGCGATGCCGGCATTGCGTAGGTCTTCCACCGAATCGACGACATCGGCAACGTCCGAAAGGCGCACCGCCGAGCCGTTGCGGTACGCGACGATGAGCGGGATGTACTGGCTCGCCTTCTTCGCCTGGTCGTCGGCCATGATCTGCCAGTGGCGATCCTCCAGCTCGACCGAGCCCTTGGGACGGTTGGCGTTGGCGGCGGCGAGCGCCGTGCGCACCTCGTCCAGCCCGATCGCGTACTTGTTGAGCGTCATGGGGTTCAACTCCACGCGCACCGCGGGAAGCGACGCGCCGCCCACCGTCACCTGGCCGACGCCTTCGGCCTGGGAGATCTTCTGCGCGAGGATGGTGGAGGCCGCGTCGTACATCTCGCCGCGGTCGAGCGTGTCGGAGGTGAGCGAGAGGATCATGACCGGCGCATCCGCCGGATTCACCTTGCGGTAGGTCGGGTTGCGCGGGAGACTCGTCGGCAACTGGCTTCTCGCCGCGTTGATCGCGGCCTGCACGTCGCGCGCGGCGCCGTCGATGTCGCGGTCGAGGTCGAACTGCAGCGTGATGCGCGAGTTGCCGAGCGAGGAGGACGAGGTGATCTCGGTG
>WNFM01300644.1_pt1 | contig 25841 bp, 22 predicted proteins | sample 5400271 | NCBI WGS metagenome assembly WNFM01 (sample SAMN13153352, study PRJNA577476) | soil metagenome | isolation source: 60 cm saprolite on Douglas fir-dominated hillslope | place: USA:California | collected 2013-09-17 | reverse complement strand
GTGACGCTTGGGTTAGGAGCGCTGGTGTACGGGCTGATTGAGGCGGGCTTACTTGGCTTCGGCAATACGCTGGTGCTCAGCGCTCTGGCTGTTGGCATCGTCGCGCTTCTCGCATTTCTCTTGGTAGAAGCGCGTATTTCGGCACCGTTGGTCCCGCTGACCTTGTTCCGTTCCCCCACCTTTAGCGGAGCGAATCTCCTCACGCTCTTGTTGTACGGAGCCCTGAGTGGCTTAACCTTCTTCTTGCCATTCAATCTCATTCAAGTGCAGGGCTATTCTCCTACCTTTGCCGGTGCTGCCCTCGTTCCTTTCATTCTGCTGATGTTTCTGCTTTCCCGCTGGGCTGGTGGCCTGGTGACCCGCTATGGCGCGAAGCTCCCGCTGGTGGTCGGACCCGTCATCACGGCCGTGGGCTTTGTCCTCTTTGCTCTGCCGGGTATTGGAAATGGTGCAGGGAGTTACTGGATCACCTTTTTCCCAGCGGTGATCATCATGGGTTTGGGCATGACCATTACCGTGGCTCCGCTCACGACAGCGGTCATGGGGGCAGTGGAGCAACATCACGCTGGCGTAGCTTCTGGGATCAATAATGCAGTTTCCCGCACAGCCGGGCTCCTGGCCATTGCCGTCCTGGGGATTGTGGTCTTAGCGGTCTTCAATAGCAGTCTTGATGGCCAGCTGGCAACACTGCATCTCTCGCCGGGTATGCACCATCTAATTGATGTGCAGCGTACCAAGCTGGCTGGCATTACCCTCCCCACACAGGCGAGCAGTGAGGTGCAGGCTGTGCTCAAGCGAGCGATCGATGAGTCATTCGTGAGCAGTTTTCGCCTGGTCTCGCTCATATGCGCAGCTTTGGCTCTGGTAAGTGCACTCAGTGCCTGGTTGCTGATTGCAGGGAAGAAACCGGAACGGGTAGGAAGGATAGGAAAAGAGTCACCGTTTCCTCCAGTAGGAGCAGATGAACAAGAACCTCAGACATCCGCGAACTAAGAGCCACAGAGATGACACGTGCACATTATTTTCTTATCGCTAGGCGGTGAGCAGCCCGATCCCGAGCGAGACGACGCCCAGGGTGAGCGACGCTACGCCCAGGTAGAGCAGCCCAATGAAGCGGTTCGGCCTGGTGACGCCTTTCCCTGCCGCGGAGAGGAAGAACCCGGTCGGCATGAGGATGGCCGCAGCCCAGATGCCGTCGCGCGCGAGGAAGGCGAGCAGACCGCCCATCGGCGAGGATCTGGCCCACCAGGGCTAGGATCACCAGCACCCCGGCATGGGCGTGCCCGGCCCGGAAGAACGCCTGCTGAAACGGCGTGGTAGGCTGGCGACCCCGCACGACGCGCAGCAGGAACCCATGGGGGAATGCCCTGGTAGGCGGCATCGAAGGTCCATATGCTGTGTTCTTGTCTGTTATTCATACACTGCTCCTTCCCACAAGGACTCTCCTCTTCATTTCGTATTGTATCCGCTCCATGGCACGAGAGCCAGGGCGCTGCTGTTGCTGTGAGGGGAGCAAGCCTACCTGCAACTGCATGCCAGGTTGAAGGATTGTCCCATTGCTCACCACTGTTGTTCTCGTGTGTGTGCCTCGTGGCTGTGTTAGCGCTTGCGTTCGTCCATCGCGTAAGCGCTGTTGTCCAGACGCTTCAGGCGCTCTGCCAATGCCGTGTAGCGTTGCCGATCCATGACGCGTTTGATCGCGATGCCAATGGCTTTGGTCGGTCCCACCAGGATGGCCAGTTGCTTGGCGCGGGTAAGGCCGGTGTACAGCAGGTTGCGGCTGAGCAACAGATAGTGTTGCATGAACAGCGGGAGAATCACGACCGGGTATTCACTGCCCTGTGATTTGTGGACGGTGACGGCCCATGCTAAGGCCAGCTCTGACAGATCAGCGTAGTCATAGCTCACCTGCCGCCCTGCGAACTGCACCACGACTTCCTGCTCTTCCTGGTCGATGGAGGAAATGGTGCCCAGGTCGCCATTGAAGACCTCACGCTGGTAGTCATTGACCTGCTGGATGACCCGGTCGCCGACACGCAGGGTGGCGCCTCCGCGTGCGAGCTCAGCTTTCCCTGGAGTTGGTGGATTGAGGATCTGTTGCAGCATGCTGTTGAGCTGGCGCGTCCCCACTTCACCGCGTGTAGCAGGACAGAGCACCTGCACCTGTTGCACCGGATCAATGTCGTGCCTGGGCAGATACTCGCTGACCAGGTGGCGAATGCCTTCTGCTCCCAGCTCTGGCTCGGGTGCCTCTAACCACAGGCAATCAGACTCGGCAAACCTGGTGGTTGGGATGAGATGGGGGAACTGACCCGCATTGATGCGGTGGGCGTTGGTCACAATGTGGCTGGCCGCCGCCTGGCGGAAGATCTCGGTCAGGCGGACGACCGGGAGCTGTTCCGAGGCGATGAGGTCGCGCAAGACCATCCCTGGTCCCACGCTGGGCAATTGGTCAATATCTCCCACGAAGAGGACCTGCGCGCCAGGTGGGATCGCTTTGACAAAAGAATGGGCCAGGAACAGGTCAAGCATCGACGCCTCATCCACGACGATGGCTTGCGCCTCTAGCGGGTAGCCTTCGTTGTGGCGGAACTGCATGGTCTTGGGATCAAAGGCCAGCAAGCGGTGAATGGTTTGCGCCTCTTTGCCCGTCATCTCCGCCAGGCGCTGGGCGGCTCGCCCGGTGGGCGCCGCGAGCAGGATGGCTTTGCCCATGGCACGCCATAAGGCCACAATCGTGCGCGTGGTAAAGGTCTTGCCGCAGCCTGGCCCACCCGTGAGGATCAGCAGGCGCGAGGAAGCGGCCAGTTCGACGGCATGCCGTTGCTCGGCAGACAGAGTGATGCCCATCTTCTCGGTGTAGCGGTCGATCCAGCGCTGCACCCGCGGCAGATCGGCTTCGACGGGACTTCTGGCGAAAGCGGAGAGGCGAGCAGCCAGGGCAACTTCCGTGTGGTAAAACGCTGGGGCATAACACAGCTGCTGGCCTTCAAGGTCGCCAAAGCCAGGTTCGAGGATGACTTCTTTTGACTCAGTCATCTGCTCAATCAAGGTGCCGATGCGCGCCGGGTCCACCGGGAATTCGGGCAGGGCCAGTCGCTTAACGACCTCTCCCACCAGTTGCTGCACGGGCAAGAAGCAGTGGCCATCTTCGCCAGCCTGACTGAGAAGGTACAGGATGCCTGACTGGTAGCGGATATCAGAATCAGGGGCTACCCCCAGATGGCGGGCAATGGTGTCGGCGGTGATGAAGCCAATGCCGTAGATATCGGCGGCCAGCTGGTAGGGATTGCGTGACACCACCTCGATGGCCTCATCGCTGTACTGTTTATAGATCTTGACGGCGTAGGTCGTAGAGACGCCATGGCCTTGCAGGAAAACCATGACTTCCTTGATCGCCTTCTGGGCTGCCCAGGCGCTCTTGATCATCCCGACGCGCTTCTCTCCGATACCAGCCACCTCGTTGAGACGGTCACTCTGCTGCTCAATAATATCGAGGGTCTCCAGGCCAAAGTGGGCCACAATGCGCCTGGCCGTCACCGGACCAATGCCTTTGATGAGCCCGCTGCCCAGGTATTTCTCCAGACCGGTCAAGGTTGCCGGTTTCATCTCCTGGGCAGAAAGCACCTGGAATTGCTGGCCAAATTTGGGATGCTCGCGCCAGAGGCCAGTCACCCGCAGCGTTTGTCCAGCAGAGATGGAGGGGAAACGGCCCACGATGGTGACCAGATCGATGTGAGCAGGCACCTTGAGCCGGGCCACGGTATAGCCGGAATCGTCGGCATGGTAGGTGACTCGTTCGACAATGCCTTGTAGGTGTTCGGTAGGCGGGCGAGGTGCTCGTTCGGCAGGCGTCTCTGCTGACACAGTGCTGTGTATGCTCCTTTCGCTGTATCCGTTCTTAAACTACAACTTCTTGCAGAGAGTATAGCAGCCTGCTCATGCGTTGCCAAGCTGAGGCGTATGAACGGGGAGGACGCTCGACTCGATAAGAGAAGCATCCGTCAGCTGTCTTCATCTACCATGTGCACCATCAAAGGAACCGCTACAGGGTTCCTTTGATGGTGCACATGGTAGTAAAATAGTCTTGTGAGAAACGTATGACGACCTTTCCATTGTTTGAATGAGAAGGAAAAGGAACGAACGGAGACATGATTGACGCGCTTTTTTGAGCGGATATCCCAGATAGCCAACCCAAAGTCGAAGGAGTGCTGAGTTCGGGAGAAGGTACACGAACACAGAAGGTTTGCTGTGGATCTCCCACACACAAAGGACACGATCTTGTGCAGCGATCCAGATGGGACTCTCATTGAGCTACATTTTTGTATCTATCTGCCGCACAGACAGGCCTTCTATTAGAGACCAGGAGAGGAGCTTGAAATGACAGACACCACTATCCCTACCCGTGTGCTTGGTCAACAGGGCTTGATCGTATCCGCCCAAGGGCTTGGGTGCATGGGCATGTCACAGTCTTACGGACCTGCGGACGAACAGGAGTCCATTGCCACGATCCATCGGGCCATTGAGCTCGGTATTTTCTTCCTTGACACGGCGAACGTGTATGGGGATGGACATAACGAGCGCCTGGTTGGACGTGCCATTGCTGGTCGGCGGGACACGGTGATTCTCGCGACCAAGTTTGGCATGATGCGTGATGATGGGAGCCTGAGCATCAATGGCCGTCCAGCATACGTCAAAGCCTGTTGTGATGAGTCGTTGGCGCGTCTGGGTGTCGAGCACATCGACCTCTACTACCAACACCGGGTCGATCCCGCTGTCCCGATTGAAGACACCGTAGGGGCGATGGCCGAACTCGTCCAGGCGGGCAAGGTCCGCTACCTGGGGCTATCCGAAGCCAGCGTCAATAGTCTTGAGCGGGCGGCGGCCACTCACCCGATCACTGCGCTGCAAAGTGAATGGTCGCTGTGGACGCGCGACCTTGAAGATGCGGTGTTGCCCGTCGCGCGCCGGCTCGGGATCGGGCTTGTGCCCTACAGTCCATTGGGACGGGGGTTCCTCACCGGGGAGATTACCAGCCCTGACGATTTCGCCCCGGACGATTTTCGCCGTACCAATCCACGTTTCCAGGGAGAGAACTTCCAGCACAACCTGGACCAGGTCGCCGAGGTGCGCCGCTTGGCCGCAGAGAAGCACGTGACCGCCGGGCAGTTGGCCCTGGCCTGGTTGCTGGCGCAAGGGGAGGATGTCGTGCCTATTCCTGGCACGAAGCGGCGGGTCAACCTGGAACAGAATGCGGCGGCCTGCGCCATTCACCTCTCCCCGGAGGATCTGCAGCGGCTCGAGGCGATTGCACCCAAGGGGGCATGGGCGGGCGCTCGCTATGCCAATGTCGACCAAGGCCCATCAGGCATGTACGGGACCAGTCGTGCCCGATCCTGACTCGCCAGAGCGATTGTCCGCTCCTGCAGACCTGCTTCATCCCTGCCACGACTGCTGGTTGGAGGATGCAGAGACAATGTGGGAGGATGGGGCAAGAAAAGGGTGTGTGGTGGCTACTTGGGGGACATCCGTTCGCAAATCCATCTGATTTGCTCTTGATTTCTTTCTGTTTCTCGGCGCAGCGGCATTCACAGATGAAAGAATACGAGAGCATTTCTCGTATCTAGCAGAATCATATACCGTTTATCCTCTCCTTCAGCGGAAGTTGACAGGAAGGAAGTTTCTTTTCGGAGCCAGGTTAGCCGGTGTTCCTAGAACATCTCTCAAATTCTAGCCGACTGCGTCGGCGATCTCATCGTGCGTGACACGGCGCACGGAGCCAGCACAACTGCTGATATTGAAACAGAGCTATAGAATAATTACAGAGGAGGCATAAGGGATCTGATCAAGTTCTGTCTTTACCATGCGTATAGACAAGAAGATCTTGTTCCGATCGAGGTGCTTCGCCTGTGTAAGCGTTAGTAATCTTGATCACAGGCATCCTGCAATAGCGCACTGCTTGCAGAACGTCGCACAGCCAAAACAGGCTCTAGATCAAGCATAAACAAGGGAGATTTATCCAAAAACAAGCTTATATCTCCCGACATTTAGACAGATAACTGAGCGCTGGAAATGTGTAGAAGACTAGCCACGAGCGTGGCGTTTCTGAATGCAGATGAGTATCAGGTGAATTCGTAGTGTGTTGTTTAGCATAATAGGTATTTTTGTCTGTCTGAAGGAGGGATTTGAGACCATGGTTGCAACTGCTACTACTACTACAGCGGCCCGTACGATGGCGGCCGCAATGATCAGTCCCAGAAGGTACATTCAGGGACGAGGTGTGCTCAGCCTTGCTGGAGAACAAATCGCACCACTTGGGAACTCTGCCTTACTAATTGCTGACAACACCGTCTGGCAGGTTGCAGGCCACACAGTTGAAAACCACTTACGAGCTGCCGACATCCAGGCCACAGGTGTCTCTTTCCAGGGAGAGAGTTCGGAAAACGAGATCAACCGTATTTGTGAGATAGGGAGAGATGCAGGTGTCAACGTAGTCGTCGGCATTGGAGGTGGGAAAACGCTGGATGTGGCCAAAGCTGTTGGGTACCGTTTAGGCGTAAACTGGGCAATTATCGCTACCCTGGCCTCAACTGACGCACCGACGAGTGCATTGTCAGTAATCTACACGGACGATGGGGTATTTGAAAAATATGCCTTTTATCCCAAGAACCCCGATCTTGTGCTGGTTGACACAGAAGTGATCGCCCAGGCTCCCGTTCGCTTTCTATCGGCTGGTATCGGCGATGCCCTCTCAACATGGGTAGAAGCTCGTGCCAATCTCGAATCACGTAAACCTGCTATGTCCGGCGGCATCGCTACGATGGCAGCCGCTCAGCTAGCCAAGCTTTGCTGGGATACGCTCTTTACCTATGGAGTCGCTGCCATTAAAGCCGTCGAGCAGAAGGCGGTCACCCAGGCCGTAGAAAAGATCGTGGAAGCCAACACGCTGCTCAGCGGCCTGGGTTTTGAAAGCGCGGGCTTGGCCGCGGCCCATGCCATCCATAATGGATTAACCACGCTTCATGAGCAGACCCACTCGATCATGCACGGCGAGAAAGTGGCCTTTGGTACCCTTTCGCAGCTGATGATGGAGGGCCGCCCTACCGATGAAGTGTTTGAGTTCATCGAGTTCTGCATCCAGGTGAACCTGCCAACAACCCTGGCGGACCTGAATCTTGCTGACGTTAGCCGGGAAGATTTGCTGCGCGTTGCGGAGCGAGCATGTGCCCCCGGTGAAACCATCCACAACATGCCATTCCCTGTCACTCCTGAGATGACGCTTGATGCTATGGTGGCTGCCGACGCAATGGCGCGGGATTATAAGGCGAAGCGAGAGGGCTAAACTTAGGCAAGTCTCGTATATTAACTAGTGGTCTATTGACCTGCATTGCTCCACCAAAAATCTTACCCAGCGGTTTGTTCAACTGGCGGTCAGGAACTCCTGGCTGGATTCTCTGCTGGCGAGATTGGCGGGGGCGACGGTCCATAGATCACTTCTTCTTGCCACTGCTCCTCAAAGGTTTCCAGCAGATGGGCTCGGATCTTGCGCATCCCGCGCTGGAGAGTGCGGATTTGCAACGGGTGATAGCGTCCAGGGGAGCGGCACTGTAACTCCCGGAAGATGTCGCCACTCCTCCGTTCGGGGTTGGCAATCAACCAGGAGGTGATCTGCTCCCACTCTAAAAGCTCTAGCCAATCAGCCGTCAGACAAGAAAGCAGCACACGCTGACGCGACGAATCTCTACGAGCAGCTGGTGAGCAACTTGAAAGACCTGACCCTCTGGCCCTGGTAGGTCAACGTCAACGTGCTTATTCCTCGTCATCTTCACATCATTTAGATGGCGAGAAGGTTTTCTCTACAGCTGTTTCATTCATGGTTTTAAGAACGGATATCCCAGGTAGCCAGCACAGGTCTCTGGAATGTCAGCTGACCGTTGTAATACTAGATCCTTGATGGGTGTCATACTCGCTTTCTGGACAGGCGACTCCCCGAACGCTCCTCGGCTGGAGAATCCGCTCGCTCTTGCGCCGTGAGGGCGGCACGCAGCAGCGGGCGTGCACGGTAGAAGTAGGTTTTCGCTGTGGTGGTCGGTATCTTGAGCCGCTGCCCGATCTCAGTGAAACTCAGCTGGTCGGTGTAGCGCAAGGAGACCACCGGGCGCATCCTGGGCGGTAACCCTGCGATCGCCTCACGGAGTTCGCGCTGCCCTTCGTGGCGCTCCACCATTTCCTCTGGAGAAGGGGTGGGGTCTACAAAGGATGCCAGGGGGAACAGTTCCTCTCCCTCTTCCTCAGTTTCCCACTCCAGCTCAGAAAAGTGGACCAGACGCCTCACGCGCAGTGCATCGATACAGCAGTTGCGGGCAGTGCGATAGAGCCACGGACCCAGATGTTCTTGTGTCACGCACAGCTTGGGGAGGGATATAAAGAGTTTGAGCAAGACCTGCTGGAAGACATCCCAGGCCTGATCGTAGTCCCTGATATAGCGACGAATGAATTGGAAGACCCGCCCGTGATATCGGCGGACCAGGGCCTCAAAAGCGCCCTCGTCGCCTGCAAGGGCTTGTCTCACGAAGACACGATCAGCCACCGCCTGTTCTGGCGCGACCAGCACGACCGAATGGCAATCGCCAATGACTCCATACGAAGTGATCGGGTGATACGCAGGTGTATCTCCTTTGCGACCAACCATGTCCAACCCTTTCTCCGACGAACTCGGCTTCAAGTAGATTCGTCATCCGAGTGCATCCCAGCCTGGTCCGACGCACGCTCCACAACTTCACTTCGATGTTGGGTGCCTCATCGTTTCTCACACAACCAGCTGCACCTCGTTCTCTCTACTGCTAGTATGCGCAGTAAGCGTCACGAAAGCGTTATGAGCATCGCCACAAACGGGAAGTACCCATCACCTCTTCCTCACATGGCGCGTTTCTGCGAGTTTCCTCCTGGGCACTACCTCCGCTATTCACCTCCAGCAGCTCTCTGTGCTCCATTGTTGTGGATGGAGCCTTGCCCAAAAAACATCGAATCGCATGTCAGGAGTCCGATCCAGACGAAGAAACTTTAAGCAACCATTGAGCTAGGCGCTGAGAAAAGCCGCGTAGTGATCCACATTTTCTTTACTTCCCATACAAAGCGTGCTGCGATCATGCACCGTCTTTGGTGTAATGGACAGGGGGCTCTTGCCATTAGTGCTCATGGCCTTCCCCCCGGCTTGTTCCAAGAGCAAGGCGTAGGGGTTGACTTCCAGCATCAGCCGGAGCTTGCCTTGCGGCTGTTTCTGATTCGGCGGATAGAGAAAAATGCCCCCCTTGAGCAGGGTTCTATGCGCGTCCGCCACCAACGAACCGACGTAACGCGCTGTGTGCTTTGCCGAGGCTCTCAGCTGGGCAAGGTACGCTCTGGTTCTCTCATCATAGAGCGGTTCATAAGCCTCATTGATGGAATAGATGGTGCCTCTGGGAGGGATCGTGATGTTGGGATGAGAGTAAACAAATCTGTCACTGGCAGGGTCAAGGGTAAATCCCTGAACCCCATGGCCTGAGGTAAAGACCAGCATCACACTGGATCCGTACATCACGTAGCCGCTCGCCACCTGTTTGTTGCCCTGCTGAAGGAACCCACCCTCTTTCTGGTAGAGCGAAAAGATGGTTCCGATCGGGCAGTTGGTATCAATGTTGGACGATCCATCAATCGGATCAAGATAGACGAGGTACTCCCCCGCTAGGGATGGTGGCGCGAAGACAGGGTGCTCCAGTTCTTCAGACACGACGGCATGCACCGTCCCACTGTTCAGCAGGCTATCTACCAGGAGCTCATTGGCGAATGCGTCGAGCTTCTGGACTTCTTCCCCAAAGATATTGACACTGCCCGTTTGCCCAAGCAGGTCAACAAGCCTGGCTGCTCTGAGCTGGTCCGCAATCAGCGTGGCCGCATGTTCAATGGTAGCAAGCAGGAGTGGAAAGTTGCCTGCTGCGTGTGTTGCTGGCGCTTCTTCCTGGCGAAGGTAGTCGGTGAGGGTAAGCATGTGCGTGATCATAACAATGTTCCCTTTCTGTGTCACGTATCTCCCATATAGGAGATATCGTTACCGGTGCATGTCAACGGCTGAACGAGGCTGAGGTCGAGCCCTCTTGTCTCTCTCAGCATGTCTGATGAGGACATCCTCATCTGGTCCCAGGCGCTCCAGGAGATCTGGTCCCAGGCCCGTGTTGGGTGCTTGACCGCTGCTGACGCGGATGGTTGCCGATTGTCCTCTCGAGTATTAGTATGACAAGGACGTGCCATGAAAGCGTCATGAGCATCGTCATGAACGGGGCGTGTCTCCACACGAGGTCACTAGTCTGCCAAAGTAAGATTTTTCCTGAGTGAATTCGGTCTATAGCGTTCTCCTCCAAACTATGCTAAAATCCCCTCGTATTTAGTCCTCAGTTTAGGTAAAAAAGATGGCGAGCAAGGAGAAACATTCTTAACGATGCAAGATAAACGATATGTTATTATAGGTAACGGAGTTGCAGGAACTACGGCGGCCGAAAACCTGCGTAAGCAGGATCCAAATTGCAGCATACATCTACTCACCAATGAACGTTATCCACTTTATAATCGTGTCTCCTTACCGCGTTTTCTCCAGGGAGTCATTATTGAGCAAAAAGTCATGATCCGCGACTTCGCGTGGCATGAGCAAAGAAATATACAGCTACTCACTGAGACATTTGTTACGGATGTGAATACCGAGGAGGGTGTAGTGACGACGGATAAAGGCCACCATCTGCCCTACGACGCCTTGTTGATAGCAACAGGAGGATGGGCTAATCCCTTGCAAGTAGCAGGGGCAAAGGACGTCGAGCATATTTATAACTTTGTCACCCTGGACGACACAAAAACGATCATTGCGCGTATGCTTGAGTCACGCACGGCCTTAGCTTTTGGGGGTAGCTTTATTTCCTATGAATTGTGTGATGGTTTCGCCATGCGCAAGCTCGATACGACCTGGCTGATGCGAGGACCATATTGGTTGCGTAGTGCGCTTGATCCTGAGGGTGGTGAAGTCGTCGACAACATCGCGAAGAAATTTGGCGTGGAGGTAATTCACGGTGATGAAATTGAATCGGTTGTGCCTAACAATGGCGTACCAGGCTATGTCAAGACGAAGAAGGGACGCACCATCCAGGCTGATGTGATCGGCGTAGGTCTGGGCATTACTCTTAATACAGGCATACTGGCGAAAACGCCTGTTGAAGTTCGCCAGGGGGTTGTGGTGAATGAATACCTGGAAACAAACGTCCCGCATATATATGCCGCTGGTGATGTAGCCGAGTTCTATGATCCTACAATTAATAAACATCATACTATGGGCACCTGGGATAACGGTATGGCTCATGGGCGTATTGCCGCTACCAATATGGCGGGTGGTCATGCGGCTTATATTGATGTTCCCACCTATACCAGTCCGCTTTTTGATGTGAATATTGCTGTTGTCGGAACGGCAGAGTCAAATAATCCTGAACTGACCAGCCTGGCAAGGCGCGAACCAGGTGAAAAGGGCAATGAAAACTATCGCAAACTGTTCTTCCGTGAAAATAAGCTGGTAGGCGTGCTCATGATTGGTAGTCCTAAGGGACGCAAAAAATTAGTTGAAATCGTCAAAAACCAGCAAGCCATTGAGACAGCCACGGAGCGCGAAGCCCTGTTAACATTGAAATAGCCAGCCGGATTATGGTAAAGCTTCTAAGTTAAGCTATAGTACTATAATAACTCTATCTACTTGACGGAAGGTAGTGTATAGGATACCGTTAGAGCTATGATGTGTTGAATAATCCAAGCGTAGGAGAGGTCTCGTGGCGACACTATGTACACATTGTGGGGCGACATTAAAGGACGATGCACGTTTTTGTAAAACCTGTGGAACGCTTGTTCCTTCGCATCCCTTCCGTCCCAAATCTGCGCAGCCTGTTGCACCTGTTGGCGAAGCTCATGAGGACTCACTGGCGGTCAGGTATGAACAGAATGGACCGCAGTCCTCTTCCAGCTCGGCACGCCCCCCTTCCAAGGATGAACCTCCTTCCTGGATGAGTCAGCTTGGGCCAGCGACACATAATAGAAACAAAATTTCTTCGGGGGCCTTACAGGGAAACCGCCGCCAGGAAAAGCCTGAAGAGAGCGTCGAGCCCTTATCACAGGATGTACCAATTTCCTCCTCCACTCAGCGACCCGGCTCATCAGGACGCGAATTGCACGTAAAAGTGTGGGATCAAAAAGAGCCAGCCAACCCGGTGGGGCCACAGGAGAAGTTGGCGCCCGCTCAGGCGGATGACGTAGAAGACCTCCCTACAGGGCCACTTGTAGCACGCTCACCAGATATAGTTGTTCAACGCAGTTCGACGCCAGCACCCACTCGCAAAGCCCAGCATCCGCGTATCGACGAATTGGAGCGCCAGGATACCGTTCGTCTCGCCGCTCAACCTGCTCCTCCGCCATTCAACGCAACGCCACAGTCACGGGGCGGAACATGGCAACAGCAAGTAAACTCACCAGATCGTGTGATCCGGCAGCCTGATCAGGGGCATGTTGCATATGCCCGCCCTGGAGGCCAACCAGTGCAAGAACGCCCGCCTCGAGCGCCGGTTGCACCTGCTCAGGATCTAAAGCAGACGCCGCCTCCACGTTTCGATGTGGCCCCAAAACGTCGTAAACGTCGTAAACCGCTTGTGTTTGGGCTTATTGTTCTCTTGCTCCTCCTTGGAGGCGGCGGTGTAGGTGCATGGATAGTTATCTATCACCCATTCTCTGTACCTGCTGTTACCCAACCTCAAACGTTTACTAGTTCGCAGCTTGGCTTGTCGCTGCAATATCCCGGTGGCTGGCACTATCAGAATGATCAGGCCACGGCAACTGTGCATTTTTATGATTTCAACCATACGGCCCAGTTTAATGTTGTGGTTAGTCCTGCCAATGGAGATCCCAGCTTGTATCTGCAGCAGCAAGCCAGTCATCTGGGTCTAACCGGGCAAAAAGCAGGACCTGATCTTACATTTGCTGGAGTATCCTGGCATCAACTGCAAGGTACTGTCCAGCAAATTGGAGTAACTTATAGCGAAACAGTGTTCGTAGCTGCCCATAATCAGCACTTTTTAACCCTTACATTCCTGTTCCCCCAGCTTAACTACGCGCAGGAGGATCACCTGATATTCTCTCAGATACGCTCAACAATTCAGTTTTTATCGTGATTAGCCTGGTGTATGGTATAATATAGTCGTTATTTATGTATGGCACAACGAAGAAAAGGTTTTTAAGAAGAGAAAGGAGGGCGCAGCGCACACGCTGCTAGTGTGAACTGCGCTTACAGATTACTTCTATGGACGATATTCATTTCGAGCGTCATTTTCGTACACCCTACTCTGAAGGCTACTACATTATGCAAGGGAGTAGTTTGCAGAGCAATAATCGTCTGGGTACCGTTGATATTCACTTTACCACTACAGCTGTTCATGGCACCCTTATTTTAGAACGGGAGCTTGAAGAGGCAGACCTGACAAAGCTTATCGAGCAGATTGATGAGGACCTGGTTCTTTCTGCTGATATGCCCCGTGATGATTTTCTGGTTAGTGTCTATGTTGGTAAAGATGTTGGTTTCTACAGCGATGAATATTTTGCAGAAGAAAACGACAACAGTAGTAGCTTTGACGACGACGACGAAGAGTAGCTTGCACAAGCCCCTCAATTTTTAATCCTCCAGCAGTCCACGCCGCATTGCATATTTTACAAGTTCGGCGCGACTATGGAGGTTTAGTTTGTCCATGACATGTGTGCGATGCGTGTCTACTGTTTTGGGACTGATAACGAGCCGCTCTGCAATCTGATTATTCGTGTACCCTTCGGCCACCAGTTTCAGGATTTCGCGCTCTCGCTCTGTCAGGCTGCTATACGTATCTTTTTCCTCGCCAGTGCGTACGCGCTGCAAATAGTCTCCCACCATTACTGACTGCGCTGATGGGGAGAGATAAAATTTTCCGCTTTGTATAACGTGCAGGGCCGTGATCAGTTCTGTATCAGCAGCCTCTTTAAGCATATACCCCGATGCCCCGGCCCGTAAAGCCTGGAAAACATATTCATCATTTTCATGCATAGTCAGAACTAATACCTTTACCTCTGGTAACATTTTTTTGATCTGCCGCGTTGCTTCTATACCATTCATATCGGGCATTGTAATATCCATGAGAATGATATCTGGTTGCAGGCGTACTCCCTCGGAAATGGCCTGGCGACCATCCTGGGCTTCGCCAATCACTTCCATATCAGGTTGCGCGTTTAACATCATTTTTAGCCCGGCACGTAAAATCGTGTGATCATCAGCTAACAAGATATGTATCTTCATAATCCTTTGAAATCCAATCTAAAGTAAGTGTGTGTATTAAACACTTGAATCCGATTGTGTATGTATGTTGGTATTTTCCGGGGGCTGAAGTGGTATACGAAGCTCAACTTTTGTGCCATGGCCGGGGCTTGAAATGATATTCAATCTACCATTGAGTAAAAGTGCCCGCTCATTCATGCCGGCCAGCCCTAATCCACGGTCTTGATCAGGGCTTTTCAAGAGTGCGTCTACGTCAAAGCCGCTGCCGTCATCAACAATAGTTGCATATACTGCGTTAACGTCTTCTTTCATCGTAATAGTAACGGTGTGAGCGTTGGCATGGCGAGCTGTATTTGTTAAAGACTCTTGCACAATGCGATAGAGCGCGGTCTCTAGTTCAGCTGGTAAGCGGCGTTTGAAGCCTGTAGCATTAAACTCAACACTAATAGAACACTTTTGCTGGTATTCTTTCACATACCAACGTAATGCTGGTAGGAGGCCCAGGTCGTCCAGGGCACTTGGTCGCAAATCAATACTGAGATTGCGAATAGCCCGCAGCGTCTGGTGAGCTAACTTGCGTGTATCGGCAATCCGATCGCGGGCCTCTTGTGTCGTAGTGGTTTCTTCGAGAATCGCCAGGCTAATCAGCAGGGAGGTGAGCACCTGGCTTGTCTCATCATGCAATTCTCGCGCGATACGTTTGCGTTCTTGTTCCTGGGCATTAATAATCTGGTTTGCTCGGAGGCGGGTAGCATCATCAATTGCTTCTAGCATTATGTTGAATGTCCGTGCCAGCTGATCAGCTTGTGGATCAACCCCAGTCAAAGGCGCGCGTATTGAACGATCACCTGCCTGCACGCGGTACATTACTTTGCCTAAATCCATCAAAGGTCGGAAAGCCACCTGGAGTACCACAAAATTGAGTACCACACTGACTAGCCAACCTACAACAACAAAAATGATCAGGGAAGTCGGAGTTGCCAGGGCCTGTTGAGTATTGTGCAAATTCGATGCCAGCCACGTACCACCCGTAGCGCCAATAAAGATGATCAAGCTATTGGCAAACAACACTTTATAAAAAACTGGTATGCCAAGCAAGGGCTTGAGAAATCTATTGCCGTGTGCAACGTTTTCTGTTTCTATCTTAGGATGAGCCATAATTATTCTCTTTGCAGAAAGATGTTCTTTTATACAATCTTATTGTAGCGGTAGTGCCGTTTGACTGTCAATCAAAGCAAATTTTGTGCTCTGTAGAGAGGCGATATCAGGTGCAAGGACCCCAAAAATCAGGTATCTACCTGATGTTTTGGCTATGTATATCGAGGTATTCTAAGCATGAGAACCCGTGTCATGCTCTTTACTCTTCCCATTTGTTGCAAAAGTTCATTACAATCAAAAGAGAACTATTGCAAAGTCCTTGATGTTTTTGTGGGTGGTGGAAGATAGACGCTTATCCTTCTCTTTATTGGGCAGGGGTACCAGCATACACGTTTCTATGATATAATCTGCCACACAGAATAAGACTCTTTTTGATCAGGCTATTTTTATTTAAACCTGATCAGACGATAAGGCATGATATTTTGAGGAGGCATAGTGAGCTCAACTAGCAATAAAAGCTTGCTCGACACGCTTACGCAAAAAATGGTCGAGAGTCAGGTTTGGCGCTCAATTTTTCGCCATGGTTATCCTGACACCCCTCTCAACCAATCCCTGGTGATGATGGGAAACGTATTTCTTCACCTTCATCCTGTCAAAGTCAGTCGACAAGCGATGAAAATCACCTACACCTGGTGTATGGGGGGCATCTCATTTTTCCTGTTTCTGTTACTGACGATTACTGGCGTCTTTCTGATGTTCTACTACATTCCTGATGTCAATGTCGCGTATCAAAATATTAACCAGCTAAGTAGCGCAGTCTCATTTGGTAACCTGGTACGTAATATGCACCGTTGGGCAGCTCACTTAATGGTTGTGTCAGTAACGCTGCATATGGTCCGTGTGTTTTATCACGGCGCGTACAAGCCCCCGAGGGAATTTAACTGGGTGGTTGGCGTATTGCTTTTCTTTGTCACCTTGTTCCTCAGTTTCACCGGCTACCTGCTTCCCTGGGATCAGATCGCTATCTGGGCTATCACCGTCGGCACGAACTTGGCACCTTATACACCCATCCTTGGTGATCCGGTTTACAAAGTGCTGGTCGGCGGTTCAGGAGTAGCTCAGGCCACGTTGATCCGTTTCTACGTAGGTCATGTCATCTTACTGCCGCTTGCAGGTGCGTTATTGATGGCGGTCCACTTCTGGCGTATCCGTAAGGATGGCGGTGAAGCTGGTCCTCCACCTCCATCACGTCGTGAATTAGAAGCCCGTGCGGAGCGTACTACGGTTGGCTCTGCCCGTTAATCATTGGGATGTCTGTTCCGTATGGTGTTCTACGCTACGGTGCTCAGAGAGGATACCTAAATTATGTCGATTGAACAGCAAGAACCAAAAGTGCAGACGCAGTCGGCTGCTACGCAGCGTCGCTATCGTACTCTGGCTGTTGTGAGGCAAGAGGCTATCACCCGTGTGGAGAAGCCACTCGAAGACTCGGTTTTCGTCTGGCCCCACCTGCTTGTGCGCGAGTTTTTCGCGGCTGCTATGGTGACCGTCATGGTCACACTGCTCTCAATTGTCATTAATGCTCCCTTACGTGAGCCTGCTAATCCAAATGTAACGCCTAACCCTGCCAAGGCCCCCTGGTACTTCCTGGGATTGCAAGAGTTGCTGCACTACTTCCCACCTACGACAGGTGGTGTACTCGTACCTGGGCTGGTGCTCGTTGCTCTTGCGATATTGCCTTATGTTGATCGCAATCCCAGTCGGGCTTACGCTGATCGTAAGGTTGCCATCGTGACCTTTACCATGTTCCTTGTGTTCTGGGCTGTTGTCACGTTAGCAGGAAGTTTCTTCCGTGGTCCAGGTTGGCTGTGGGTATGGCCCTGGCAGCACATCTACTTTGATCTGTAGCAAGCTGCTAATAGATTGAGAGAACTATCTTGAGTATCGATGAAAGCATCAATAGACCTTATATAACACCGCAGCAGTACGAGGTATTACATGGTGGAGGCGCCGAGGCCGCAGAGATTGCTAAAGAGCGTTTGTCGCGCAGGCGTTTCCTGCGCCGCTCTATGTTATCCGTGTGGGGCCTATCTACCACTGCTGCTGTTGCGGGCGCATTATACATGTTGTATCCGAACCTGGCTGGTCAGTTTGGTTCAGATCTGAACGTTGGCAAGAAGTCAGACTTCCCGGCTGTCAAACCTGCAGAATTCAAGATAGATAATGCAGGCGTTTTCTATCGTCAGCCAGCTAAAACCTACCTGGTCCACCTGGCGAAAGATACCCAGTTCTCATTGAACAGTACCAACCTCGCTGATCAATTGGACTCTGAATCTGTCGTCAAAGATAGCGATGGCTCTTACTGGATCGCGCTCTATCAGCGCTGTGTCCATCTGGGATGTACTGTGCCTTTCCGTGATGACTGTGTCAGCTTTAAGTGCCCTTGCCATGGTTCTCACTATAATGTATCGGGTGAGTGGATTGATGGTCCTGCTCCAAGGAGCCTCGATCGCTTCCTGCTTTCCATCAATGGACAGGACGTGATCGTACACACAGGTACGACCAATACCAAAGTGCCGCACCCTGACGCGACCACTCGTTTAATACCGGTGCCGAGCCAGGCATGCAGTGTATAAAGTAGTATAGGGGCAGCCATTTCTATATGGTTGTCCTTATGTTGAAGGTTGTGTTTTATGATAGATCCAATTCAGGCCACGATAGGTATCCTGGTGCTGCTGGTATCTGTAGGTGCCTTGTTGTATATCTTCTACTCGCGTACAAATGCCGTAGAAAAAACTGGCTACGGGGCACTGATTATGTTAGCTGTTGTCTCACTTATGATCCCAATCTTCTGGATTATGGAAACCAATAATGAGGCAGTAGCCAAATCAGAGCAACACCTGACTTCAGTGCAGCGTGGTGCAGCCCTATATGCACAATATTGTTACACCTGCCATGGTACCAAGGGGCAGGGCCGCAGCGGCCCAAAACTGAATAACAATCCCGTTGTTAATAATTTTACTGATAATGATCTGCTTCGCGTTATCAGCGGTGGTATTTATGACCCTGCAAATCCCACTTCACCCCTGATGCCAGCTTGGAGCCAGCTCTATGGCGGTCCCTTAACTGATAACGACATTCAATATCTCTTTGATCTCATTCGTTCATCAGACCCCGCGTACCAGGCAAAGAATGGTTTTTCTGGTGACAGTGCCAAGAATGGCTTTAACCAGGTCGTACCTTACCTGCAACTGCATAATCAAACTGGACTATCGACGGCTCAAGCCCAGGAAGGCGCGGGTCAATTTGGTACAGCCGTCGATGACACCAGTAAAACGGCCATCACAATCAATATTGTGCAGCCACCTGCGGGAGCATCTTGTTCTCCAGCCTGTTATGGCCCTATCAATGTAAAAGTTAAGGTAGGTACTGTGATCACCTGGGTGAATAATAGCGCTCAGATCCATACTGTCACAGCTATTCAGGGGACAGATCCCAGCAATGAGAAGCCCGCACCAAACATTTTTGACTCAGGTCTTACAAAACCCATTGCTACTGCGGGCACATACACCTACACGGTAACAAAGGCTGCTTACAACTTTAACTCCAATCATGAGGTTGTCTACTATTGTCAGTTCCATCCAGGTATGATAGCTGTGCTGACTATAGTACCGTAACCTCTAAAGGTATCGCGACCGTCTGGGTCGCGATACCCTTTTGTTCAAATACGTTGCGGGGTTCGCTGAACCTCAAGAGCAACTTTCTTTTTAGACTGCTGTTCCGATGCTACTGATCTGTTGAAAGGGATTGGGATCCATGCAACAAGTTCAACAACGGGAGATCCCAGAACGCATATCCTGGGCCCGTGCGATGATTTTCGGCGTAGGTTTCTTTTTCATCGCCGCTATCCTGGTTGGGCAACTCCCCGGATATATTTACTTGCAAATGACTGCCGCCTCGCTCGTTGGCCTGGAGCAAGGGTCGATTGCGCTTGCGGCAGCATGCCTGGCTGGCTTCTTAGTTATCCAGGCCATTGTTATGCTCTTCGACCCGAAACCAGTCGTTCCGCCAGCGATTTTTAGCGGCTTGGGTGTGCTCTTAAGCCTGGTCGGACTGGCAATCGCCTTCGGCGTTGGCTTGACGGGCAACCAGTACTTCCCTCACAAGGATACCGTATGGAATCCGGTACTTGGCGGCACTGTACTCTGGTTTCAACCCAATGCCGTCGACCTTGTGATGATTGGCTTGACGATCTTGTTCGTTGGCGTGGCGTGGGTATTTTATGGTGTCCTCGCTCAACGTGAACGCAGCAATCCAGATCGTCGTGATCTGGGAGCAACACCGGCTATTCGCGGTATGCTTATCACAGCTATTATGCTGCTCATCATTTTTATGGTTGCCTATACCCTTGTCAATGACAATGGCCTGGGCTATCTCATTAACCCTGGCAATGGCCAACAGGCGCAGATGATCATTGATATGATTCTCTACGTCGTCCTGGGAGTTGCGGTCCTCCTTACCCTGGGCTCCTTTGCGCTGCGCCTGCACTACCTGATGCGACCTGTACGTAAGCGCACTATGGCACCTTTGTATGCGGTTGGCGCCCTTGGCCTGGCCCAGACAGGTGTCCTCCTCTTGGCGATCTGGTTTTTAATGTACCCGCTGATTGCCTGGATGCATAGCTGGACGTTCATTGGGCTGGGCGACTACCTGACGGTATGTGGGAAGAAATCTGCCATCCCTCAGACCTGTGCATTTTCAGCACAGGCCGGTTACATTATTGACGCGGTGGTCACCACGAACTCCTTTGCTCTGCTCCTGGCATCTGTCTGGGTCTGGAAGTCAAACCGTAACCTGGTCGTTATTGGGGGAGTTGTTATCACAGCCGTCCTTGGTTTGGCAACCCTGCTGGTCCACACCAACCCCAATGAAGTTCTAGTTGCGCTCTTACTAAGTGGTAGTATGCTTGTCCTTGCTACAATTTGGACTAGTACTGCGCGCCGTGAGTTTGCCATCGTGGGTGAAAACAATTTGGGCTGCCTGGGTATGTGGTTAGTCGTAGGAACATGTTTGTTGATCTACCTGGCTGCCTTTGCCTTCTTCTCCATTCCAGTTTTCACTAATGAAACTGAACCTAATATACCGTTCATCTCCGGAACCATTATTTCAGCTCATGCACCTCCTGGTACAACACCAATTCTTGGGCAGGCCGATGCTGTAGTGATGCTAGTCATCATGGGAATATTGGCGGGCATACAATTCTTCTTCCTCACGCGTAACCGCTATAAAGTGTAAGCTTTCTTTTGTAGAGTGAGACAGCAGAGAGCCGCGGCCCCAGGCCGCGGCTCTCTGCTGTCTCACTCGGCAATACCCAGGTTATGGGAAAGAATGGTACCCCTGATAAAAATACCTATTCGCCATTCTATCCTGGCCGTGCTATAATAAGTAAAATTGGAAACGCGGGAGAATTTTTCATGCAGTATGCACGACCTCTCAAGATTCTTATTCTTGCTGCTGAAATTGTACCGTTTATTAAAGTTGGCGGCTTAGCTGATGTAGTAGGCGCCTTACCTAAATCTCTCCAGGCTCTCGGCCATGACGTTCGTCTTGCTATGCCTCGTTATGGACAGGTTGATCCAGCACGTTTTAATCTTCATCCATTGCTCGATACCGTCTCTGTCAATATGAGTAATTTCCGTGTTGACGTGAGCGTTCGACAGACTAGCATTGGTGACAACATACCTGTCTACATGATCGATGCTCCCCGCTTTTTTGAGCGCGAGAACATTTACGGTTACACAGATGATGGTGAACGCTTTATCCTGTTTTGCCGCAGCGTATTAGAAGCGATGCGGACGCTGAACTGGGCTCCTGATATCATTCACTGTCATGACTGGCATACGGGTATCGTGCCCAACTGGATGCACACTATCTATCATGATGACCCTTTCTATGCCGATTCAGCTACCGTGTATACTATCCATAACCTGGCATACCAGGGTATTTTCGGCTATCGAATTCTTGAAGTCGCTGGCGTGGCTGCAAACGGTTTCCTCTATCCACAAATTGCGGAACTGGCGAATGTAGTTGATATCATGGGACGAGGTATTCTTTTTGCCGATGCTATTACTACTGTAAGCGAACGTTATGCTCAAGAAATTCTCACACCAACCTTTGGTGAGAAGCTCGATCACCTGCTCCGTTCACGCCGCGAACGTTTATTTGGCATTCTCAACGGCATCGATTACGATGAGATGAATCCCGCTATTGATCGCTATATCAATGTCAACTACGATGCTAACTCACTGGATAAACGCGCTGAAAATAAAAGCGCTCTCCAGGAGCAGGCCCATTTACCGGTGCAGCCAGATGTGCCTCTATTGGCCATGATCTCACGCCTCACCGATCAAAAAGGCTTTGACATGCTGGCGCAGATTATTCAGCCACTGCTCGCCCAGGGTATTCAGTTAGTGGTGCTGGGCATAGGTGATCAACATTATCACGAGATGTTCCAGAACCTTGCAGCCCGTTATCCCGATCAGGTTGCCATCTTTTTGACCTTCAATACAGAACTGGCCCAGCATATCTATGCAGGTAGCGATATGTTTATGATGCCTTCACGCTTTGAGCCTTGCGGCCTCGGTCAATTAATTGCCATGCGCTATGGTAGTGTACCGATTGTGCGTGCCGTTGGTGGTCTGGCCGATACTGTACAGGAGTATGATCCACGCACTGGTGAAGGCAACGGTTTCACCTTCACCAATTACGATCCCTGGGAATTTTTTGCCGCGATTGTGCGCGCGCTTGAACTTTACCGTTTCAAGGACATCTGGCGCACGCTTCAGCAGCGCGGTATGGCCGCGGACCACTCCTGGCATGCCTCGGCCATGCGCTACGTAGAGGCATATCGCAATGCAATTGATTTTCATAAAAGCGGCAAGTGAGCGGAGAGACTTTAGGGCGCACGTAACTGCCCTCCATGTTGGGTGCTATAGGTCGTCCAACCGCTAGAGCCAGTAGCGCGTTGGCAATGTTCAAGAAAGCCTGCGATCTGCGCCTCTGTGATGTCGGCTTTATGCACAATGAGTGCTTCAATAGTGGCGGGATTCACCGGGGAACCAAACTCTTTCGTATGATGTGCCAGGATAATATGCAGTAAATCTTCTATCTGCGCTTCTTCCAGTTCGCTTACCTGCCGTGCCTGCTCCTGTACATATTGCATGCCCAGGACAATGTGCCCAACCATACGGCCCATTGGCGTATAACCAATTCCAATTTGTTCCTCTAGCTCCTCCAATTTTCCAATATCATGCAGCAACGCGCCTGCAATCACCAGGTCGTGATTGCACGGATATAGATGAGCGGTGAGTTCAGCAATACGGGTGACATTCACAGTATGTTCGAGCAGACCTCCGACAACGGCACCATGTTGTCGCATCGCAGCTGGCCAGCGCCGGAAGCGCTCCATGGTGGTGTCTGAAAAACAAGTGCGTAAGAGTTTAGTTAGCCCAATGTGGTCAACCTTGTCGATCAGGTGCTCAAAATCGGCTTCTAGTTGCGCTACGGGGCAGCGCGTTCCCACCGTGAAGAGATCAGCTGGAATAGTTTCGTCGGTTTCTGCGCGCAGTAGTTTGATTTGTACCTGGTTAAAGTATTCTTCTACCAACCCCTCCAGGAGAATAGCCTTGCCCTCTTGCAGGTTGAATGTATCTGGTCGTGGCGGCTCAAAATAGCGAGCTGTGATCTCGTTGCCTTGTTGGTCACGCAGAATGAGTTGCAGATATGTTTTTCTGTTAGAAGCGGTACGAGTTTGTACCTTGGCGGCAAATAACCAGCCGAATACCGTTGTATTGACTTCCAGGTTATGGATGGATAGAAGTTCTGGTCTTGCCCTTGAGACCTTTGGTACAGATTGATCAAGCATAGCTGGCTCCTCTCTTTGTATGAAAAAAAGTATCTCTACTATGGTAATACCGCTCAGAGAGAGAAAAGCGGAAAGGTTGACGTAGCATATATCAATGCATATACTAGAGCAAAGTTGTTCTATTAGCTTTAAGGGGGATTATACATGGTGGAAGATGAGCTTCCTGTTTACGGGTCAACAGCTTTTTGGCGGCTTGTTGAGGAGCCTGGTATACCTGCCACTATGTCCTTATCGCCAGAAGTGCTGGTAAAATACGCACGCGTCGCTCTAGGACTGGGAGATGATGTAGGGCGCAAGCGCATCCTGGAAGTAATCATTCGCTACACTGCCAGCGGCAATGAACAATGGGTCAACCGTGTCCTGGAGAAGCTTCCTTTAGGTGAGGATGAACGCAAAGCCTTAAGCGCCGATCTTTGCGCTGACCTGTGCGAGGCTATTATTCGAGCGGTCACGGATAGCAAAAGGGGCTTCTGGGAAGAAAACTTCCTACATTGCTTGAAATTTGAACGCAAGCATGTATATCGCTCATTCATGTTGCGCGAGGGCAGGTGGAATGACGTGCATGTCCAAAAAAGTGATCGCATTCCGCGTGCTATGGTTGAGAGCCTCGATCATTCTTTTCAGAAGTCTGATGAAGATATACACGAATATATTGAGGATGAAATGGCTGCGCAAGCTTTACTTGCGGTTGAATATACTGATCTGCCACACCTCGTTCTGCGTTTACCGGATACACTCAAACCCGTTGTCCTGCTCATCTTTTGGGAGGGAAGAACGGAGAAAGAGACCGCGCGGGTACTCAAAATCACTGATCGCACTGTGCGCAATCGCCTGCACCATGCTTTAAAGATTTTGCGTGGTAAGCTAGCATCAGAAAGAGAGTACGTTCATGGATAGAGAGCGAGAAGAGGCTGTCCTGCGTATTACAGCTCAATATGTTGAGGAAGTTAAGGCTGGTCATCAGCCCAGGCTCAGCACCTACATTGCGCGTTATCCCCAATATGCTGCCGAAATCTCTGATTTCGTCGCCTACTACCACGCCTTTGAGGCAGATCTACCTGCCGAACCAGAGACCCTACCTGAGCTTACCGAAGAGTTTCGTATAGCCAAAGAATATGCCTGGCAACGTGTTTTGCGTACGGAAAGCACATCCACGAAAAAGCTTACAACTCTTTTAACTACAGTTAGTGACCAGCGCTTATCCTTGTCTCAAGTAGCATCTAAGCTCAATGTGAGCGAAGATATTGTTGCGAAGTTGGAGCATCATACTATCAAGGCGTCAACCATTCCGCGCGAAATAGTGAATCGCCTGGCGAAAATACTTCAGCAGCCCCTCCGCGCCATCCAGGCATATCTAGAGACAGGGAACGGGCGCTCTCTCCAGGGGCAGCAAGTAGCTGAGGCCAATGCGCTTTATCATGTGAATGAACAGCTCGCTACCCCTGCGCAAAGTTTTCGTGAGGCAATCGAAGCGAGTGAAGCATTGACCTCCGAACAGAAATCCACCTGGCAACATATTCTGGATGACGAGAACTTGTGAAATAGAGTGTATAAAAAGTTTGGGGAAAAGACAATTTTACATAAGGCAGCCTTCGCATGTATTAGCTTATACCGTCTCTTGAAATGGTTAGGAGGGTAGTTCTCCCTTAGCCCACTTTTTTAGCTACCGTTCTTAACTGGCATCACTGGCAGCACGCCGTGCCTTAAATTCTCGTTGCCGCAGAGCGTTGGGCGAAGGATTCGCGTGAACGTGCCGACCACGCCCCGCAGCAACGACCAGGTTGCAGACCTCTTCATAATGATAAAGGACGGCCCGCGGCGACGGCCGCTCACGTGTCAGGTTCAACCTCCTGGCCATATCACTAATAGCCCGGTCGATTACTTCCCGACCAGAATTAGCCGAGACTACCTCGATAACTTCCGGAACTGACAGCAGGTCCCCCGTTTGATAATTGCGCTGTAGTCGCTTTGAATAATGATGTTGTATACTCATGAGAATTTCCAGACACAAACAAAAGGCTAGGGATTTAGTTCTCCCTTAACCCACTTTTTTATTTATCATTCCTATTTGCACTTGTGGCGCGCCGCGCCTTAAAAGCTCGTTGACGAAGAGCATTCGGAGAGGGGTTATTATGCTTGCGCTTGCCAGGTTGATTGTATACGCGCCTATACTGCACATCGGTATACTGGACATAGCGATTCCTTGGCGGACCATCGGCCGCCAGCATACCTTTCACAATCAGAGCCGTAACGTACTTTGTCGCTATCAGCCTACCAGAATTTTCGCTCAGGACTTCTGCTACCTCATCCAGATACAGTACATCACTCGCTTGCCAATAACGGCCCAGGCGACTAGAAAAATGCTGATGGCTGGTAGGAGCTTGCTCTACTTCGCTCATATTTACTCCAATTCAAAATAATATCACTAAAAGAGAAAACGCATCATAGAGGTATTAGTAACGTTTT
>WNFM01304584.1_pt1 | contig 25850 bp, 24 predicted proteins | sample 5400271 | NCBI WGS metagenome assembly WNFM01 (sample SAMN13153352, study PRJNA577476) | soil metagenome | isolation source: 60 cm saprolite on Douglas fir-dominated hillslope | place: USA:California | collected 2013-09-17 | reverse complement strand
CGTGTCGGCGTTCGTGCCGACCAACGTGATCTCGATCACCGACGGCCAGATCTTCCTCGAGACCGACCTCTTCAACGCCGGCATCCGTCCCGCCATCAACGCGGGCATCTCCGTGTCGCGCGTCGGCGGCGCCGCGCAGACGAAAGTGATCAAGAAGCTCGGCGGCGGCGTGCGCCTCGCGCTCGCCCAGTACCGCGAGTTGGCGGCATTCGCGCAGTTCGCCTCCGATCTCGACGAGGCGACCCGCAAGCAGCTCGAGCGTGGCCGCATGGTGACCGAGCTCATGAAGCAACCGCAGTACAAGCCTTTGCAAGTCTGGGAGATGGCCGTGACGCTGTTTGCGGTCAACAACGCCTATTTCGACGACATCGAGGTGAAGAAGGCCCTCGCGGCGGAAAGCGCGCTGCGCTCCTTCCTGAAGAGCAAGTACGGCGACCTGGTCGATCGCCTCGAACAGACCAAGGACCTCGGCAAGGAAGATGAAGCAAAGCTTCACGAGGCTATCAAAGACTTCAAGAAGAACGCGACGTACTGAGGCGCCAAATGGCTGGCAGCAAAGAGATCCGGACCAAGATCAAGAGCGTGCAAAACACGCGCAAGATCACCAAGGCCATGGAAATGGTCGCGGCCTCCAAGATGCGCAAGGCACAGGAGCGAATGCGCCACGCGCGGCCGTATGGCGACAAGATCCGCACCATCGCCGCCCACCTCGCGCACGCGAATACCGAGTACCGCCACCCGTTCCTCGTGAGGCGCGAAGGGGTGAAGGGCGTGGGCATGATCGTGGTGACCTCCGACAAGGGTCTGTGCGGGGGCCTCAACACGAACGTTCTTCGACTCGCCCTCAACAAGTTGCGCGAATGGCAAGGCGAGGGCCGCCCGGCGCAGCTGACCGCCATCGGCAACAAGGGCTTCGGCTTCATGCAGCGCTTCGGCGGCAACATCGTCTCGCACCTCACGGGTGTGGGCGACACGCCGCACATGGACCGGCTCGTGGGCCCGATGAAGGTGCAGATCGACGCCTTCTCGGAAGGGCGGATCGGAGCGCTCTACATCGTCTACACGCGCTTCGTGAACACGATGAAGCAGGAGCCGGTGCTCGAGCAGCTGCTGCCGCTGCCGCTCGATCGGCTGCGCGACGACCAGGCGGCGAAGCGGGCCAACTGGGACTATCTCTACGAGCCAGAGGCGCGCGTGGTGCTCGAGCAGCTGCTCACGCGATACGTCGAGCAGATCATCTACCAGGCGGTGGCGGAGAACATCGCCAGCGAGCAATCGGCGCGCATGGTGGCGATGAAGTCGGCGAGCGACAACGCCTCCAGCGTCATCGACGACCTCACGCTCATCTACAACAAGTCGCGGCAGGCGGCGATCACCAAGGAATTGTCGGAAATCGTCGGCGGCGCAGCCGCCGTCTAGACCCTTCTCGCTAGGACACGGAAATCCAATGAACCAGACCAACGAAGGCAAGATCGTCCAGTGCATCGGCGCGGTGATCGACATCCAGTTTCCGCGCGACAACATGCCGAAGATCTACGACGCGCTCAAGCTCGTCGAGGACGGCACCAAGTCCTTCGCCGAGAAGGACCTCACCTTCGAAGTGGAGCAGCAGCTCGGTGACGGCGTGGTGCGCACCATCGCGATGGGCTCTTCCGACGGCCTGCGGCGCGGGATGAAGGTGACGAACACCGGAGCGCCCATTTCGGTCCCCGTGGGCCCCGCGACGCTGGGACGCGTGATGGACGTTCTCGGCCGCCCGATCGACGAGCGCGGACCGGTCAACGCCAAGGAGCGCCGCTCGATCCACGCCACCGCGCCCAAGTTCGACGAGCTCTCTCCGTCGGTCGAGCTTCTCGAGACCGGCATCAAGGTGATCGACTTGATCTGCCCGTTCGCCAAGGGCGGCAAGATCGGCCTCTTCGGCGGCGCCGGCGTGGGCAAGACGGTGACGATGCTCGAGCTCATCAACAACATCGCAACGCAGCACTCGGGCCTGTCGGTGTTCGCCGGCGTGGGCGAGCGCACGCGCGAGGGCAACGACTTCTACCACGAGATGTCGGAAGCCAAGGTGATCGTGCAGGAGGACCTGAGCAAGTCGAAGGTGGCGATGGTGTTCGGCCAGATGAACGAGCCGCCCGGCAACCGCCTGCGCGTGGCGCTGTCGGGCCTCACCATGGCGGAGAGCTTCCGCGACGAAGGCCGCGACATCCTGCTCTTCGTCGACAACATCTACCGCTTCACGCTCGCCGGCACGGAAGTGTCGGCGCTGCTCGGCCGCATGCCTTCCGCGGTGGGCTACCAGCCGACACTCGCCGAGGAGATGGGGCGCCTGCAGGAACGCATCACCTCGACGAAGAAGGGCTCGATCACGTCGATCCAGGCGGTATACGTTCCCGCCGATGACCTGACGGACCCGTCGCCGGCGACCACCTTCGGCCACCTCGACGCGACCGTCGTGCTCTCCCGCGACATCGCGGCGCTGGGCATCTACCCCTCGGTGGACCCGCTCGATTCGACCTCGCGCCAGGTGGACCCGAACGTCGTCGGCGAGGACCACTACGGTACGACACGAGCGGTGCAAGCCGTGCTGCAACGCTACAAGGAGTTGCGCGACATCATCGCGATCCTCGGCATGGACGAGCTCTCCCCGGAGGACAAGCTCGCCGTCGGGCGTGCGCGCAAGATCCAGCGCTTCCTCTCGCAGCCCTTCCACGTCGCCGAGGTGTTCACCGGGTCGCCCGGAAAGTACGTATCGCTCAAGGACACGATCAAGGGCTTCAATATGATCGTCAACGGCGAATGCGATTCGCTGCCCGAGCAGGCCTTCTACATGGTGGGCCCGATCGAGGAAGCGTTCGAGAAGGCGAAGACCCTCCAGTAGGCCCGCCATGGCAAAGACCTTCCAAGTCGACATCGTTTCCGCCGAGCAGGCGATCTTCTCCGGCGAGGCCGAGATGGTCATCGCGCCCGGCGAGGCGGGAGAGCTCGGCATCCTCCCCGAGCACGTTCCGCTGCTCACGCGGATCAAGCCCGGGACCGTGCGCATCCAGCAGGCGGGCGGCGCTGCCGAGGAAGTGATCTACGTCTCCGGCGGAATGATGGAAGTCCAGCCCGATCGCGTCACCGTCCTTGCCGACACGTCGGTGCGCGCCCACGACCTCGACGAGGCCAAGGCGATGGAGGCCGAGCGCCTCGCGAAGGATGCCATCGCCAACCGCACCGGGGTGATGGAGATCGCCAAGGCGCAGGCCGAGCTCGCCGAGGCCGCGGCACAGCTCGCCGCGATCCGCAAGCTCCGCAAGACGCGGTGAGGGAGCGGGCGGGGGTCGGTCCCTGCCCTCCAGGAATCCACCGCGCCGCGGACGCCGCGCCTTGAGCCCCGAAGCCGCCATCCAGGTCGTCATCCTTGCCGCCGGACAGGGCAAGCGCATGCACTCCGATCTGCCCAAGGTCCTGCATCGCCTCGCGGGCAAGCCGCTGCTTTTGCACGTGCTCGACGCCGCGCGCTCGCTGTCGCCGCGGCGCATATGCGTAGTCGTGGGGCATGGGGCCGCGGCGGTGCGCAGCTGCATTTCCGATCCCGACATCCGCTGGGCGACGCAGGAGCCCCAGCTTGGCACCGCGCACGCGCTGATGCAGGCGCTGCCCGGCCTCGAGCCGGCCGGCGTCGCGTTGATGCTCTATGGCGACGTGCCCCTCATCGCCCCCGCGACGCTGCGTGCGCTCATCGAAGCGGCAAGCGGAGGGCGCCTTGCGCTGCTCACACAGGTCCTCGACGAGCCTCGCGGCTACGGGCGGATCGTCCGCGACGCGCAGCAGCGCGTGCTGCGCATCGTCGAGGAGAAGGATGCGAGCGCCGAGGAGCGGCGCATTCGCGAGGTGAACACGGGAATCATGGCAGTGCCCGTCGATCGCCTTCCCGACTGGCTCGCACGCGTGCGCAATGACAACGCGCAGGGCGAGTATTATTTGACCGACCTGGTGGCGCTCGCGGTCGCCGACGCCGTCCCGATCGAGGCGCGGCAGCCCGTCGTGGCGCACGAATGCCTCGGGGTCAACAGCCTGGGCGACCTCGCCAACCTCGAACGCCATTTCCAGATGAACGAAGCCGCGAAGCTCCTCGAATCAGGCGTGACCCTCGCCGACCCGGCGCGCATCGACGTGCGCGGAGAGTTGCGCTGCGGGCGCGACGTTTCCATCGACGTCAACTGCATCTTCGAGGGTCGCGTCGCGCTGGGCGACCGCGTGCGGGTGGGCGCGAACTGCATCCTGCGCGACGTGACGATCGGCGCCGGGACCGAAGTGAAGCCGTTCTCGCTGCTCGAGGAGGCGACGATCGGGGCCAATGCGCGGATCGGGCCTTACGCGCGCATCCGTCCCGGCACCCAAATCGACGACGACGTGCACGTCGGCAACTTCGTCGAGGTGAAGGCGAGCTCCATCGGGCGCGGCAGCAAGGCCAACCACCTCGCCTATGTCGGCGATTCGACCGTTGGCTCGGACGTCAACATCGGCGCCGGCACCATCACCTGCAACTACGATGGGGCCAATAAGCACCGCACCGTGATCGAGGACGACGTGCACATCGGATCCGACGTGCAGCTCGTAGCGCCCGTCACGGTCGGCAAGGGCGCGACCATAGGCGCCGGGGCGACCATCACCCGCGATGTCCCGCCGGGAGGCCTCACGCTTACCGAGAAGAAGCAGGTCACGCGCCCGGAGTGGCGCCGGCCCACGAAGAAGTAGCTACCAGCGGGCCGGTGGCTTCTTGGTGATGGTGATGATGCGGTTCTCGACCTTGATGTAGCCGCCGGTCGTGAGGTCGCGGAAGATGCGGCTCACCATGTCGCGCGAGGCGCCGACGCGCTCGGCGATTTCCTGCTGCGTGAGCTTCTCGGGTATCTGCAGCTTGCCTTCGTGGTCGACCGCCATGTTGAGCAGCAATCGCGCGACGCGGCCGTAGACGTCGAGTAGGGCCAGGTCCTTGATGCTGTTGGTGGCGAGCCGTGCGCGGTCGATGATCTTGGAGATCATGTCGAGCGCGAAATCGGGATTGCGCCGGATCTCCTCGCGGATCGGGTCGCGCGCAGCCACCGAGAACGTGGTCGGCTCGAGCGTCATGACGGAAGCCGAGCGGGGCTTGCCGTCGAGCGCCATCTCGCCCACGTATTCGCCCGGCCCCTGCGTATCGAGGATCATCTCGTGGCCCTCGGTGTCCGACAGGAACACCTTGACCCGGCCGGCGAGGACGACGAACACCGAGTCGCTCGAGTCGCCCTCGGTGATGAACACCGTGTTCTTGGGATAGCTGCGCAGCCGTCCGAGCGAGGCGAGTTGCCTCACGAAGGGATCGGTGATGGCCTTGAGCTGCGCGGCGCTGGGGGACTCCCCTGTCATCGTTGTTTCGTGCGAGGGGGTTCGAGGAGGAAGAGTCTAGCACCGGCGCCGGTGCGCGTTAAGATACAGCCATGGGCGAGCCCGACGACAGCAGCGCCGCGGCGTTGCGCGCGTTCGCGGTCGCGGCGATCGCGCTCGGCGGATTCCTCTTTTCACTCTCCCCCGCGGCGACCTACCTCGACCACGCGCTGCTCGACTGGGAGTGGCGGTTGTTGCGCAAATTCGATCCGCGTCCGGCGCCAGACGACATCCTCATCGTCGGCATCGACCCGGCGACAGTCAACTCGATTCCCGAGCCGCCGGCGCTATGGCACGCATCCCTGGGGCGCGCGCTGACGCGCATAGCCGCCGCGAAGCCGCGGGCGATCGGCCTCGACTTCCCCCTGCCCGAGCGCTCCTACGACGCCATCCATGCGGGCCTGGACAACGCTCTCTTCGCGGGGCTCGCCGCGGCGGCGCGCAACGGGCCGTTCGTCGCCGTATTGAGCATCGACGCGCGCACGCGCGCGGCGCGGCGCATTCATCCCCCGTACCTCGCCCTGCTGGGTGACTCGCGCCTGGGGATCGGCCTGCTCGCGCGCGACGCCGACGGCGTCACGCGCCAGTTCTCGCTCCTGGTTCCGACCGAGGACGGCGGCTATCCGACGTTGGCGGGCCGGTTGTGCCGCGCCCTGTCGAAGGACTGCACCGACGGATTCATCAACTACGCGCTGGGGCCGCCGTTTCGCTACCTGTCGCTGCGCAAAGTCCTCGACATGGACTCCACGACGCTCGAACGCGCGGTGCGCGACCGCATCGTTCTGGTCGGCGAAACGCAGCCGTTCTCCGATCGCATTCCGGTGCCGGTGAATCTCGCCGGCTGGGAGCCGGCCGCGCCCGATTCGCCCGCGATCGTGGTCCATGCGGCGGCGCTTCGCACCGCGCTCCTCGCGGGCGCCCCCTCGGAGGCCTCGCGACCGATGGTCGTGCTGCTCCTGTCGGCGGCCGCCCTCGTGTTCCTGGTGCGCGGCCTGGGCATCGCCCTCGCCGCGGCGCTGCTCTCGGCGATCGTCGCGTTCGCGGCGTCCCTGCTCGCGTTGCGCGGCGGGCTCGTGCTGCCGGTCGCATCGATCTTCTTCACGCTGGCGCTCGCCTGGGGCGCACGCGCGGCCGGAGCGCTTCGCCCGACTCGGGGCCGTTGAAGCGCTGTCGAATATTCGGCACCGCGCCTGCCCACTTTCCCACTGCGCCACGCGCTCCCCGGGGCGAGAATTCAATCGGGTCGCGGGTTACCTCCTCTCCCGCGGCCGGCTAGGCGACGTGAGGCCAAGAGCATGCCGCCTATTCTTACTCTCCCCGGTCCCCCAGGGCCGGGGAGAGCTTGTTTTCCGGCCTTCCGTGCGTGAGACAATGACGCCATGTGCGGAATCGTCGGAGCCATCGCCGGTCGTGACGTCGTGCCGATCCTCACGGAGGGCCTGAAGCGCCTCGAATATCGCGGCTACGACTCAGCGGGCATCGCGGTGCTCAACGGCTCCATCCGGCGCGTGCGTCGCGTGGGGCGCGTTGCGGAGATGGAGAGCGCCGCCCGCGCCGAGAACCTGAAGGGCATCATCGGCATCGCGCACACGCGCTGGGCGACCCATGGCGGCGTCACCGAGCCCAACGCGCATCCCCACGTCTCGAGGAACGAGATCGCGGTGGTGCACAACGGCATCATCGAGAACCACGAGGAGCAGCGCGCGCGATTGAAGGCCCTGGGCTATGCCTTCGAGTCCCAGACCGACACGGAGGTGATCGCGCACCTCATCCACCACTACTTCACCGAAGGCGGCGACCTCCTCGCGGCGACGCGCAAGGCCGCACGCGACCTGCATGGCGCCTACGCGATCGGCGTCGTCGCCCTTAAGGACCCGGAGACGATGACGGGCGCGCGCATGGGGTGCCCGCTGGTCGTGGGCGTGGGCGAGGGCGAGAATTTCCTCGCCTCCGACGTCTCGGCCCTCATCGCGCAGACGCGGCGCGTGATCTACCTGGAGGACGGCGACGTGGTCGCGCTGCGGCGAGCGAGCGTCGAGATTGTCGACGCGAAGGGAGCGGTGGTCGAGCGCCGCGTGCATGTCTCCGAGCTCAGCGCCGATGCGGTCGACCTCGGGCCTTACCGGCATTACATGCAGAAGGAGATCCACGAGCAGCCGCGCGCGGTCTCCGATACGCTCGAGGGCGTGATCGACGCGGGCGTCGACGTCGACGCGCTCTTCGGCACCGGCGCACGCGAAGTCTTCGCGCGCATCGATTCGGTGTTGATCCTTGCCTCGGGGACCAGTCACTACGCCGGCATGGTGGCGCGCTACTGGGTCGAAAGCCTCGCCACGGTGCCTTGCAGCGTCGAGCTCGGACACGAATACCGCTATCGCGACTCGATTCCCAATCCCAACCAGCTCGTCGTCACCATCTCGCAGTCGGGCGAGACGCTCGACACGATGGAAGCCCTGAAGCGCGCGAAGGAGCTTGGACACGAGGCGACGTTGTCGATCTGCAACGTGCGGGAAAGCGCCATCCCGCGCGTCTCGCGCTTCGTGTTCTATACCCGCGCGGGGGCGGAGATCGGCGTCGCGTCGACCAAGGCGTTCACCACCCAGCTCGTGTCGCTCTTCACGCTCGCCCTCGCGCTCGCGAAATCGAAAGACCGTCTTGCCCCGCAGGCGGAAGCCGACGCGATCGGACAGTTGCGATTCGTTCCCGGAAGCTTGCAGCACGCGCTCAACCTCGAGCCGCAGATCCGGGAATGGGCGGCGCTCTTCGCCGAGCGCGAGCACGCGCTTTTCCTCGGTCGCGGCATCCACTACCCGATCGCCCTCGAGGGCGCCCTCAAGCTCAAGGAGATCTCCTACATCCACGCCGAGGCCTATCCGGCGGGCGAGCTCAAGCACGGGCCGCTCGCGCTGGTCGATGCGGCGATGCCGGTGGTGGTGATCGCGCCCAACGACGCGCTGCTCGAGAAAGTGAAGAGCAACATGCAGGAAGTGCGCGCGCGCGGCGGCGTGCTCTACGTCTTCGCCGACCTGGACAGCCATTTTTCGGAAAGCGAGGGCGTCCACGTCATCCGCACCCCGCGGCACGCGGGCCTCCTCTCCCCGATCGTGCACGCGGTCCCCGTCCAGCTTCTCGCCTACCATACGGCGGTCAAGCGCGACACGGACGTCGACAAGCCGCGCAACCTCGCGAAGTCGGTGACGGTCGAGTAGCTCGTCGCCGCACCCGAGGCGGACTAGTTCGATGGGACCACGCGTTCGCCTGTCCTACGTCCGAATCGGTGCCTTCCCGCAGACCGGCGGCGCCCCAGCCCCGAAATTGGAATCCTCTACGTACACAATATCGGAGGATGCCATGACCCTCATCTGGGCGATCCTGATCGGATTCCTCGTGGGACTGGTGGCGAAGTTGCTGATGCCCGGGCGCGATCCAGGCGGATTCATCATCACGGCCCTTATCGGCATCGCCGGATCGCTGCTGGCGACCTTCCTCGGACAGGCCATGGGCTTGTACGCGGCGGGCCAGTCGGCGGGATTCATCGGTGCGGTGATCGGCGCCATCATCCTCCTCGCGATCTACCACATGCTCCGGGGGCGCAGCAGCGCGCTCTAGCTCAGTACGAGCGCGGCAATCCCAGGACGTGCTCGGCCACGTAGGCGAGGATGAGGTTGGTTGAGATCGGCGCGACCTGGTAGAGGCGCGTCTCGCGAAACTTGCGCTCCACGTCGTAGTCGGCCGCGAAGCCGAAGCCGCCGTGGAATTGCAGGCATGCCTCCGCCGCCTGCCATGAGGCCTTGGCCGCGAGGTACTTCGCCATGTTCGCCTCGGCCCCGCACGGCTCGCCTGCGTCGAAGAGCTGGCACGCCTTGAACCGCATCAGGTTCGCCGCCTCGATCTCGATGTAGGCCTGCGCGATGGGAAACTGAACGCCCTGGTTGGCACCGATCGGGCGGCCGAACACGATGCGCTCTCCGGCGTACTTCGTGACCCGGTCGATGAACCAGTGACCGTCGCCGATGCACTCGGCGGCGATGATCGCGCGTTCGGCGTTGAGGCCGTCGAGGATGTAGCGAAAGCCGCGGCCTTCCTCGCCGATCAGGTTCTCCGCCGGGATCTCGAGGTTTTCGAAGAAGAGCTCGCTCACGTCGTGGCTCACCATGTTGGCGATCGGCCGCACCGTGAGCCCCTTGCCGATCGCCTCGCGCAGGTCGACCAGGAATATCGAGAGTCCCTCGGACTTGGCGCGCGTCTCGGCGGGGGGCGTCGTTCGCGCGAGCAGGATCATCAGGTCCGAGTGGTGCACGCGCGAGATCCAGACCTTCTGCCCGTTGACCACGTAGCGCTCGCCCTTTCGCCGCGCAAATGTGGCGATGGCGGTGGTATCGCTTCCTGCCGAGGGCTCGGTCACGCCCATCGACTGCAACCGCAGCTCGCCGCGCGCGATCGCCGGCAGGTACTTTTCCTTCTGCGCCGCCGAACCGTGCCTGAGGAGCGTGCCCATGTTGTACATCTGGCCATGGCATGCGCCCGCGTTGCCTCCGGCGCGGTTGATCTCCTCCATGATCACGGAGGCCTCGCAGACGCCCAGCCCCGAGCCGCCGTATTCCTGCGGGATCAGGGCGGCGAGCCAGCCGGCCTTCGTGAGCGCCGCGACGAAGTCCGCGGGATATTCGCGCCGCGCATCGATCCTGCGGAAATACGCCGCGGGGAACTGCGCGCACAGGGCGCGGACTCCCTCGCGAATCTCAGCGTAGTCCCCGCCGTTGGACCTCACGGAGTCAATCGGCGTATACCCCGGCCTTGCGGATCACGGGTTGCCACTTGTCGATCTCCGCCTTGAGCCAGGTCTGCAAGCCCGCCGGCGTCTGCTTCGATTCCGGCACGATCTGCCCGCCGAGCTCCGCCAGTCGCGCCGCGACGTCCGGATCGCGCAATGCGGCGCGCAGCGACGCATTGAGCTTGTCGAGCGCCTCGCGCGGCGTTCCCTTGGGCGCGTAGACGCCGTGCCACACCACCACCTCGAATCCGTTCAGTCCCTGCTCGTCGAGCGTCGGCGCATCCGGGAGCGCCGCGATGCGCGTGAGCGTGGTGACGCCGTAGAAGCGCACCTTGTCTGCCTTGATGTGCGGAATTGTCTGCGTCGTCTGGTCGCACAGCACGTCGACCTGTCCGCCGAGGAGCGCGGTGAGCGCGGGCGCGGTGCCCGAGAAAGGCACCGTGGTGAGCTCGACGCCGAGCGCCTGCTGCAGCAGCATGCCGCACAGGTGCGATACGGCGCCAAGGCCGGCGTTGGCGAGGTTGATCTTCTCCTTGTTGGCGCGCACGTACGCCATGAACTCCTTCAGGTTGTAGGCCGGGAAGTCCTTGCGCGCGATGAGCGTCATCGGGACGTCGGCCGCCTGCCCGATGTACTCGAAATCGGTGAGCGGGTTGAACGGCAGCTTGCGGTACAATCCAGTCGCCGTGGCCATGCCGTTGTGATGAATGAAGATCGTGTAGCCATCGGGATTTGCCTTGGCGACGTAGTTGGCGGCGATGGTGCCGCCCGCCCCGAGCTTGTTCTCGACTACCACCGTCTGGCCGAGCGACTTCGACATCGCCGCGCCGAGCGTGCGCGCGACCACGTCGGTGGGGCCTCCTGCCGCGAACGGAACCACTAGCGTCACTGTTCGCGTCGGGTAGCCCTGGGACACGGCCCAACCGCTCCATGCGAACGTCAGGATCGCGCAAGCCAACCCCGGTATCGTCATGCACTTGTTCATCGCCGTCTCCTCCTCTCAGGCACGGGTCATGGTCGCGCAGAGTCTACCGCGACCCCCGGTCACGCGGTTCGATCCCCGGCGCGTCGTCGCCGTGATGCCATGAAATTCTCTCCGGAGTCGATGCCTGGGATCTCTCCCGGCGTGACGCCCGTCGCACCGCCGCCGAGACTTTCGGCGTGGATCGTGGTGCTTCTCGTGCTGGCCTACGCGCTTCCCGGAATTCTCGGCCACGATCCCTGGAAACCCGACGAGCCCTACACGTTCGGCGCGGTGCTCGACATGCTGAAGAGCGGCGATTGGGTCGTGCCGACGGTGACGGGGTCGCCGTTCGTCGAGAAGCCGCCGCTTTTCTTCTGGCTCGCGTCGGTCACCGCCTCGCTCGCCTCGCCGCTGCTGCCGCTGCACGACGGCGCCCGCCTGGCGAGCCTCCTGTGCCTCTTGGCGAGCGTCGGCGCGACCGCGGGCGCCGCGCGATTGTGCTCGGGCGACGGTGCCGGAGCGCTCGCGGCACTGCTGTTCTTGAGCGCGCTCGGGCTGGAAGGTCATGCCCAGCGGCTACAGGTGGACCTCGCCCTGCTGGCCGGATTCTCATTTGCCCTGCTGGGCTTCGCAGCCTGCATTCGCGATCGGCGATGGGGTGGCGTCGCGCTAGGGGCCGGCATCGGCGCAGGATTCCTTGCCAAGGGAGTGTTCGCGCCCGCGGTGATCGGCGTCACGGCGTTGCTGCTGCCGCTCTTCTTCAAGCAATGGCGGACACGGCGATATGCCATGCATCTCTTGGAGGCTTTCGCGATCGCTGCACCCGCGCTGCTCATCTGGCCTTTGGCGCTGCAGGCACGCTCCGAGACGCTGTTCCACGAATGGCTGAACAACAACTTCGGGCGCTTCAACGGCTACTACCTTCCCGGGGCGGTCAGCGAGCAGGGCCTCTGGGGTGCTTCGCTCGCATGGGTTCTTTTTCCCCTCTGGGTTTACGCAGCCGCGGCGATCGCGATCGAGAGGCGCAAGGGTTGGCTACAACCCGGGATGCAGATCGGATTCACGATGGCCTTTGTCGCCGCCCTGGTGCTGGCGATCTCGGCCTCGATGCGCGCGATCTACGTGCTGCCGATGATCCCGCCGCTGGCACTGGCTTCGGTGGCGGCGCTGCGCCGTCCCGATGGAGTCCTGGAAAAGACACTCGCGGTGGCGAGCACCGCTTTCGCGGTAGCCGGGGCGGTGCTCGTGTGGTCGGCGTGGGCGATGCTGGCGATCGAAGGCCGCATCCCGAAGTGGTTACCGTTTTCGGGCTACCTCACCGCGGAATTCGCGATGCCCATCTCGATCGTGCCCGTCGCCGCCGCGCTCGCGCTGAGCGCGGGCTTCGCTGCCCTCGTGGTCCTTCGCCGCCGCCTTGCCGCGTCGGGCCTCGCGATCTGGGTGGGGTCCATCGCCTGCGTGTGGGGCCTCGCGCACACCCTGTGGCTGCCGTGGCTTGACGATGCAAAGAGCTACCGCACGCTCTTCGCCGAGCTCGCGCAGCACCTGCCGCCGGGCACGCGCTGCATCGTGACGGCGGGCGTCGGAGAATCGGAACGCGCGATGATCGAGTACTACGCCGACGTCATGCCACGGCCGCGTGCGTCGAATCGGCAGGACGATTGCCCTGCTCTGCTGCTGCAAGTGCGCAAGTATCGGGATCGGGAGCCGCCCAAAGCCGATGTCTGGCAGCCCGTGTGGCGCGGGGCGCGGCGGGGAGACGTGGAAGAGGCCTTCGCCCTCTACGTGCGCCGGTAATCGCCGCGGCTGGCGGATAATCCATCCCGCGATGGACGCTCCTCTTTCCAACCTCAAGGTCGTCGAGCTCGGCACTCTGATCGCCGGGCCGTACTGCGCGCGCCTCCTCGCCGAGTTCGGTGCCGAAGTCATCAAGGTCGAGGCGCCCGGCGAGGGCGATCCCCTGAGGAAATGGCGCAAGCTCCACGAGGGCAATTCGCTCTGGTGGTACGCGCAGGCGCGCAACAAGAAATCGGTCGCGGTAAACCTGCGCGAGGCCGAGGGCCAGGCCGTCGTTCGCGCCCTCGCGGCGAAGGCCGACATCGTGGTCGAGAATTTCCGCCCCGGCACGCTCGAGAAGTGGGGCCTCGGATACGACACGCTCAGCCGCGATAACCCGGGGCTGGTCATGGTGCGCATCTCGGGATTCGGGCAGAGCGGCCCGTACAAGGACCGCCCGGGGTTCGGTGCGATCGGCGAGTCCATGGGGGGCATGCGCTACATCACGGGATATCCCGATCGCGCGCCGGTGCGCGTGGGCATCTCGATCGGCGATTCCCTCGCCGCGCTCTTCGGCGTCATCGGCGCCCTCGTGGCCCTCCAGCACCGGTCGCAGTCCGGTCGCGGCCAGTACGTCGACGTGGCGCTCTACGAGGCGGTCTTCGCGATGATGGAATCGATGCTTCCGGAGTACGGCCTTGGGGGTTTCGTGCGCGAGCGTAGCGGCGCTTCCCTGCCCGGGATCGTCCCCTCGAACACCTATCCGTGCGGCGACGGCAAGTACGTCGTCATCGGCGCGAACGCCGACTCGATCTTCAAGCGCATGATGCGCGCCATCGGACGGCCCGATCTTGCGGAGGATCCCTCCGTCGCCACCAACGACGGGCGCGTGACGCGTACCGCGGAGCTCGACGCCGTGATCGCCGAATGGACCTCGCGCCACGATCTCGACACGGTGCTGAAAGTGCTCGACAAGGCCGAGGTGCCTTCGGGGCGGATCTATTCGATCGCGGACGTCGTCGCGGACTTGCACTACCAGGCGCGCGGGATGATCGAGAAGCACAAACTCGGCGACCGCGACCTGCTGCTCCCCGGCGTGGTGCCGAAGCTCTCGCGCACGCCGGGCGGCACGCGCTGGGTCGGCCCGAAGCTGGGCGAGCACACCGCCGAGGTTCTCGGCGAGCTGGGCTATACCGAAGCGCAGATCGCGGCCATGCGCGCCCGCGGCGTGGTCGCCTGAAGCGGCGCTATCCGCCGCGACGCTTGTAGAAGTAGTAGTCGGCGCTGAAGGCGACCCGCGCCTCTTCTCCCTGGTGATTCGCATCGCAGCCGCCGGCGGGCGCCACGCCGCCCTGCGTGTTGACGCGTTGAATGCTCGTCACGCCGGCGAAGATTCCGCTGTCGCCGGCGGGTATCGCGCGCATCAACAGCCAGGGGAGATTGTCGCCCCCGGCCGCCTGCGCGGCGCGGATCGAGCCGCCCACGCTGCTTGCGTCGACGGTCGACTCCCACTGGTTGATCGAGGCGTGGCGCGCGACGCTCCGCGCTCCGTCGCGCAGCGTCGCGTCGGGTGCCACGAACGCCCACGAGTAGGTTTCCGGGTCTGTTCCCATCACACGGCACGTGAAGACCTGGGTGCCGCCACCCGAGAGCAGGAGCGCCGGTTCCTCGTCCGATGAGGCGCGCAGTTTTCCATCGAGCCCCGAAGGCTCGGATACGGCTCCGGCCACGCCGGGCAGGGCGAGCGCGGCGACGGCAAGCGCAGCAGCAAGAGGAGCATGGACCATGGCAAACCCTCCACCGAAGGGGATTTAGCGGGAAGACAAGGTCCGCGCCTGCCGGGTTCCGTGGCCGCCGCCGCACCCCATCCGCCATTCGGAGAGGTAGAATCGCCCTTCCGCGCCATGCGTCTCTACATCAACGACGTCGCCGTCCGCGACGGCTTCCAGATCGAGAAGGCCTTCGTCCCCACTGCGACCAAGGTCGAGCTCGTCAACCAGCTCGCGCGCACGGGACTGCACCGCATCGAGGTGACGTCGTTCGTCTCGCCGAAAGTGGTCCCCGCATTGGCGGACGCGAATGAGGTGCTCGCCGGAATCGACCGCGTTCCCGGGGTCATCTACGTCGCGCTGGTGCCCAACCTGCGTGGCGTGCACAACGCCGCGGCCGCGCCCCGCAAGTCGGACGAGGTCAACGCGGTCGTATCGGCTTCGGAGACGCACAATCGCGCCAACATCAACCGCACGCACGAGCAGTCCCTGCAGGAGCTGCCGGCGATGGTGAAGTCCGCTCACGACGCGGGCATGAAGATCACCATGAGCCTGTCGACGACTTTCGGCTGCCCGTTCGAGGGCCACGTGAACGAAGACGTGGTGCTCACCTTCGTCGAGCGCTTCCGCAGCCTCGGCTTCGACGGCATCTCGCTTGCCGACACCACCGGGATGGCCAATCCGCGCCAAGTGGGCGAGCTCACGCGCAAGGTGCTCGAGCGCTTTCCCCCGCGAGACGAGACCTACTACACGCTGCACTTCCACAACACCCGCGGAATGGGGCTCGCCAATGTCGTCGCCGGAATCGGCGCGGGCGTGCGCTCGTTCGATGGCTCGGTCTCGGGGCTGGGCGGCTGTCCGTTCGCGCCGGGTGCCACCGGCAACATCTGCACCGAGGACATGGTCAACATGCTCGAGGACATGGGTTACGACACCCGCGTCGATCTCGCCAAGCTCCTCGCGGTCGCGCGCCGCATGCCGGTGGTGGTCGGACACGACGTTCCCGGACAGGTGATGAAGGCGGGCCAGACCCTCGAGCTGCACGATCCTCCCGAATTCATGAGGTCTCCATGAGACTGCGACTGATATCCGTTGTTTGCGCTCTGGGCGCGACCTGTGCGAGCGCCGCCGATTTTTCCCTCGGCGCGCTGTCGCAGGACGATCTTCGGGGACTCACGCGCGATCTGGGCGCTGCGATGTCCTACAAGGGAGTGACTCCCGGGACCGCGCTCGGCCCCATCGGCTTCGACATCGGCGTCGAGGCGACGGATACGAAGCTGGAAAGCTCGTCGGCATTCGCCCGCGCGGGCGTCGGCGATCGCTCGCACCTGGTGATTCCCAAGCTGCATGTCTACAAGGGGCTGCCCGCGGGCTTCGACATCGGGGCCTTCGTCGGGGGAACGACCGAGGTCAACGCGACGCTCGTCGGCCTCGACCTGCGCTACGCGATCATCGACGACACGTTGACCTCGCCGGCGCTCGCCGCGCGCATTTCGGGCACGCGGATGACCGGAACCGGGGACCTGAAGCTCTCGACCGGCGCATTCGACGTGATGGTATCCAAGCGCTTCACCCTCCTCACGCCGTACGTCGGCGCGGGAGCGGTGCGCGTGCAGTCCCAGGCGCGTGGTACCACGCTCGCCGAGGAGAAATTCAGCCGCGGGCGAGTGTTCGGCGGCCTCAACGTCAACCTCGTCGGCGCGAACCTCGCGATCGAAGCCGAGAAAATGGGCGACAACACCTCGCTGTCCGCGAAAGTCGGCATCCGGTTCTGAAAACAAGGCAGGAGGAGACGATGAAACGACTCATGCAGATCGTGTTGGCCGCCGTCCTGGGCGTGGCGCTCGCCGGCGGCGTGGCCGCGCAGGCTCCCGAGAAGCGCAAGATCACCATCGCGGTCGGCGGAAAGGTCCTCTTCTACTACCTTCCGCTCACGGTCGCCGAGCGCAAGGGATATTTCAAGGACGAAGGCCTCGAGGTCGAGATTCCCGATTTCGCCGGCGGCGCGAAAGCCCTGCAGGCGCTCGTCGGCGGCAGCGCCGACATGGTTTCCGGGGCCTACGAGCACACCATCAACATGGTCGCGAAGAAGCAGCCGATCAAGGCGGTGGTGCTGCAGGCCAAGTTCAGCTCGATCGTGCTGCTGATGCCCAGGGACAAGGCGGCGAAATACCGCGGCCCACAGGACCTGAAGGGACTCAAGGTCGGCGTGACCGCCCCGGGTTCGTCGACCAACATGTTCGTGAACAACATCCTCGCCAAGGGGGGACTGCAGCCGACCGACATCTCCGTCGTGGGAGTGGGCACGGGCGCGGGAGCCTTCGCGGCGCTCGACAAGGGCGAGATCGACGCGCTCTCCAACCTCGACCCGGTGATCACCCAGCTCGAGGCGACCGGGAAATTCGTGCCGGTTGCCGACAGCCGGACGGAAAAGGGCATGAAGGAGATCTACGGCGGCGACTATCACGCTTCCGTTATCTACATTACCGAGGAGTACATCCGCAAGAATCCGAACACCGTCCAGGCCGTCGTGAACGCGATGGTGCGCGCCGACAAGTGGATCGCCAAGGCGACGCCGCAGGAGATCATCGATCTCATGCCCGCGGAATACAAGGCCGGCAACCCGTCGCTCTACAAGGAGGCGCTCCTGAAAAACATGATCGGCTATTCGGAGAACGGCGAGATGTCGATGAAGGCGGCCCAGAACGTCTACAAGGTCCTGGTCCAGTTCGAGCCCTCGGTGAAGGCGGCGGGGAAGATGGACCTGAACGCGACCTTCGACAACTCGTTCGTCAAGAAGGCGCTCGCGAAGTATCCCTAGACGTGACCGCCGCGGTCGCGTTCGAGCGCGTCACCTGCGCCTTTGCCGCCAGGGGCGGCGAAGGCAGGTCCTACACGGCTTTGAAGGACGTCACGCTCACGATCGGCGAGGGCGAGTTCGTCTCGATCGTCGGGCCCACGGGCTGCGGCAAGACCACGCTGCTCAACATCGCCGCGGGACTGCTCAGGCCTTCTTCAGGTGCGGTGAGGATCCTCGGCGAGACGCTCTCGGGCATCAACCGCCGCGCCGGATACATGTTCCAGTCCGAGGCGCTGATGCCGTGGCGAAGCTGCCTCGCCAACGTGACGGCGGGCCTGGAATTCCGCGGCACGCCGCCCGAGGAGGCGAAGCGGCGCGGCGAGGATTGGCTCGCGCGAGTCGGCCTTTCCGGCTTCGGCGATCGCTATCCACACCAGCTTTCCGGCGGCATGCGCAAGCGCACGGCGCTCGCGCAGATCCTCATCCTCGATCCGCAGATCCTCCTCATGGACGAGCCGTTCTCGGCGCTCGACATCCAGACGCGCCAGCTGATGGAAAACGAGCTGCTCGAGCTGTGGAGCGCCGACCGCAAGAGCGTCGCCTTCATTACCCACGACCTCGAGGAGGCGATCGCGCTCTCCGACCGCGTGGTGGTGCTCTCGGCGGGACCGGAAGCGCATGCCATCGGGGAATTCACGATCGACCTGCCGCGCCCGCGAGATGTGGCCGAGATCCGGCTCACGCCACGGTTCATCGAGCTGCACGAAGGCATCTGGCATTCGATGAAGGAGGAAGTCCTCAAGGGCTACGCGCAGACCAGGAACCGGGTGTCCGCATGAAGAACCGCCTGCGCCTGGCCCAGGTGCTGCTGCTCGTCGCCATCTTCTCGGCCTGGCAGCTCGCGACCCAGCCCGGGCTGCTGCCGCCCATCGTGTGGGAGAACCCCGACCGCGCCGCCTTCTTCTTCGGCGAGCCGGTGAAGATCTTCAAGGCGGTGTGGGTGTGGTTTTCGGAAGGCGCGATCTACAGCCATCTGTGGGTGACGCTCGAGGAGACCGTGCTTGCGTTCGTGATCGGCTCGGCCCTGGGGCTCGCGATCGGGCTCTGGCTCGGCCTTTCGCCCATGGCCTCGGCGCTCTTCGATCCCTACATCACGGCGATGAACGCCATGCCGCGCGTGGTGCTCGCGCCGATCTTCATGGTGTGGTTCGGCCTGGGCATCTGGTCCAAGGTCGCGCTCGGGGTGACGCTGGTCTTTTTCATCGTGTTCTTCAACGTGTACCAGGGCGTGAAGGAAGTAAGCCCCGTGGTGCTCAACAACACGGTGATGCTCGGCGCCAATCGGCGCCAGCTGCTGCGCTACGTCTACCTGCCTTCGGCGACCTCGTGGGTGTTCTCGAGCCTGCACACGTCGGTGGGGATGGCCTTCGTCGGCGCCGTCGTGGGCGAGTATCTCGGATCGGCCAAGGGCGTGGGTTACCTGATCCAGCAGGCCGAGGGCGCGTTCGACATCAACACGGTGTTCGCGGGCATCCTGGTCCTCACCGCATTCGCGCTGGTGCTGGACTTCGCGGTGGGCCACGCGGAGCGGCGCCTGCTGGTGTGGCGCCCGACGCAGGGCGAGACCGAGCAACTCTGAGGCGGGAGGTGAAATCGTGAGCGACGGCGACAAGGCGGCCCACTGGAAGCAACACGGCGTGCGCGTCGTGCACGGCCACGAGCTCGACCCGAACGTGCCGCAGACGAAGGGGATGTCGCGCGCGGCCGCGATCAACTTCGCGCGGGTTGGCGCGGAGAAGATCTGGGCGGGCACGGTGAACATCCAGCCGAACGCCAAGACCGGCGCGCATCATCACGGCCCCGTGGAAAGCGTCATCTACGTGGTGAGGGGAAAGGCGCGCATGCGCTGGGGCGAGCGCCTCGAGTTCACCGCGGAAGCCGGGCCGGGAGACTTCATCTGGGTGCCGCCATTCGTCCCGCACCAGGAGATGAACGCGAGCCGCGACGAGCCGCTCGAGTGCGTCCTGTTGCGTAGCGGCCAGGAACCGGTGGTCGTGAACCTCGATATCTCCGCGGCGGAAAATCCCGAGGAAGTCTTCTGGGTGGACGACATCCACCCGCACCCGCATCCCGAGCGCGGCTGCTAGTTCCTGCGCGGCTTGCGGCCGCGACCGGCGACCAGCGGATCGAACACCGCGTTCGGGAGAATCGCGAGGATGCGCCCGACGATGGCCATCTGCCACGGGATGACGGTGTAGCCGCGCCCCGAGTCGATCGCGCGCGCGATGCGCCGGGCTGCCTCGTCCACCTCGAGGATGAACGGCATCGGATACGGATTCTTCGCGGTCATCGGCGTGCGGATGAAACCGGGGCAGACGGTGCAGGCCGTGACTCCCGAGCCGCGCAGCTCCACGCGCAGCGCTTCGAGATAGCGGATCGCGGCGGCCTTCGATGCGCTGTAGCCCGCCCCGCCGGGCAATCCGCGGAAGCCCGCTATCGAAGCGATGCCGGCGAGCGTGCCGCGCCCGCGCGCGCGCATCGGCGCGACGAACGGCTGGAAGGTGTGCACGAGGCCGAGGACGTTGGTCTCGAGAATGTCGCGGAAGGCCGCTGCGTCCTCCTCGAGCTCGGTGAGCGTGCCGTGGGAAATGCCCGCGTTGGCGATCACGATGTCGGGCAGGCCATGGCGGGCGACGAACTTGGCGGCGGCCGCGCGCATGGCGGCGAGGTCGCGAACGTCGGCCTCGTAGGCCTCGGCGGCGGGAAGCGAAGCGGCCAGTTCGCTCAGGCGATCGATTCGCCGGGCGACCAGCCCGAGCGTCGCGCCGCGGCGCGCATAGTCGCACGCCAGGGCCTCACCGATGCCGCTCGAGGCGCCGGTGAGGAATACCTTCATCGCGCCCTCAGCTCTTTTCCTTGCGGACCTGCGCGATCATCTGGTCGACCGTCGGGAAGACCTTGTCGCCCGTGAGATCCGCGGCGGTGTAGTACTTGCCGTTCACGACCAGGCGCGGAACGCTGTCGACCTGGTAGGCCTGCGTGAGCTGGCGCGCGCGCGAAAGCTTGGTGGCGACGGAGAAGGACTTCTCGACGTCGTTGTACTTCGCCACGTCGATGCCGTTCTTCGCCAGCCATGCCTCGCGCAGGCGCTTGTTGCCGAGGTTGACGTTTTCCTTGTGCATCGCGTCGAACACGCGCTGGTGATACTTGTCGAGCAACCCCATCGCGTCGAGCGTGTAGTAGACCCGCGCCATCTCGCCCCATCCCTCGCTGGGATTGGCGGGAATGCGCTTGAACACGACGTCCTTCGGCGCATTCTTGAGCCATGCGTTCACCGCCGGCTCGAGCGCGTAGCAGTGAGGGCATCCGTACCAGAAGAATTCGATCACCTCGATCTTGCCATCGCCCTCGGTGGCCTGCGGCGTCGGGAGCTTCGCGAAGGCCGCCGGGGTCGCCTGGGCATGCGCCGTCCCGATGGCGAGGGCGAAGACCGCGGCGAAGATCGACAACGTATTGGGCAGCGACATGACGTTTCCTTTTACGGGTTCTTGGATTCCTCGGCGGTGCGGATGATGGCCGCGCCCACGCCGTTCTGGGACAGCGCCGCCTTGATGCGGTTCGCGTCGTCGAGGCTCTGGTAAGGCCCCAGGCGCACGCGATAGAGCGTGCCCTTATCGGGAATGCTGACCGCTCGCACCGACGCTTCCAGGCCTACTAACGCAATCTTGCCCTTCAGGTTGTCAGCGTCCTTCTCCTCGGCGAAGGCGCCGGCCTGCAGCCAATAGGTTTCGCCGGTATGCGGCTTCGGCGTGCCAGGGGACGATCCGGGCTTGGCGGGCTCCTGGCGCGCGGCGGCCGCCTTGGCCGCGGCCTTCGCCTCCTTGTCGCCGGCATCCTTGTCGCCGGGGAGGATCTGGTAGAACTCGAAGCGCGGCCGCTCGCTCGACTTCGCCGCCTTTTCGGGCGCCTTCTCGGGGGCGGCCTTGCCCTTGGCGGCCTGCTCCGCGGCTTTCGCCGCGTCGGGCGGGGGAGGCGGCTGCGCCGGCGAGATCTTGGGAATCGGCTCGACCGACTTGCCCTTCTCGACGAACGGGTTGGCGAGGCGGTTGAGCCACAGCGCGACGGCGAGCGAGATCACGATGCCGAGCAGCAGCCCGATGATCATTCCCAGCAGCATCGGGTGGTTCAGCCGGTTATCCGCGCGCGCGGGCGGCGCGTCCTTGTAATCCTTGGGCATCACATTCTCTCGGGAGCGCTCACGCCGAGCACGGCGAGGCCGTTGGCGAGAACCTGTCGGGTGGCGGCGACGAGCGCGAGGCGCGCGAGCTTCAACTTCTCATCCTCGACGAGGAACCGCTCAGCATTGTAGTAGGTATGCAGCCGCGCCGCCACGTCATCGTGGAGATAGTACGTGAGCAGGTGCGGTGCGCGCTCCGCGGCGGCGCGCGCCATCACTTCGGGGAATTCGGCGAGCTTGAGCGCGAGCGCCGATTCGTAGGGCGAGGCGAGCGCCACAAGGTCCGCGCCCGCGAGTGCGAACTCGACCATGATGCGCCGGCCGGCGCCGCTGGCGCCGCGCCCGAAGGTCGCGCCCTGGCGCCGGATCTCGCCTACCACCGCGAATCGCGACGCGGCGCATCGCGAGAAAGTAGCGCACGGCGTCGCGCCCCGCCTCGTCAATGAGGTCGCGCACGGTGACGTACGAGCCGGCGCGCTTCGAGATCTTCATCTCCTCCCCGCCCTTCATCACCGTCACCATCTGGTGCAGCACGTAGTCCGGATAGCCGCGCGGAATCCCGGCCTCGAGCGCCTGCAACCCGGCGCGCACGCGCGTGACCGTCGAATGGTGGTCCGAACCCTGCACATTGACGGCATTGTCGTAGCCGCGGCGGAACTTGCCGAGGTGATAGGCCACGTCGGGCACGAAATAGGTATAGGTGCCGTCGGACTTGCGCATCACGCGGTCCTTGTCGTCGCCGAACTCGGTGGTGCGCAGCCACAGCGCGCCTTCGGATTCGTAGGTGTGCCCCGCCTCGCGCAGCATCCGCACCGTCTCCTCCACCGCTCCATCGGTGTAGAGCGAGCTTTCGAGGAAGTACGAGTCGAAGCGCACGCCGAAGGCGCGCAGATCCTCGTCCTGCTCCTTGCGCAGGTACGCCACCGCGAATTTCCGGATCGCCTCCAGGTCGTCGCCGGCCGCGTCGCCGGGCTGCGAGGCGACGTAGTCGCGCGCGATCTCGCGAATGTAGTCGCCGAGGTATCCGTCGGCGGGCATCTCCACCACCGCGCCGCGCTCCTGCTTCACGCGCGCCTGCACCGACAGCGCGAGATTGGCGATCTGGTTGCCGGCATCGTTGTAATAGAACTCGCGCGTCACGCGCCAGTCCTGCCACTCGAGGAGCGCGCAGATCGCGTCGCCCAGGGCCGCCTGCCTGCCGTGGCAACTCGACCATGATGCGCCGGCCGGCGCCGCTGGCGCCGCGCCCGAAGGTCGCGCCCTGGCGCCGGATCTCGCCTACCACCGCGAATCGCGACGCGGCGGCAAGCGTCAGGTTGATGAAGCCCGGCCCCGCGATCTCCGCGCGAGCGATCTCGGCGTGGCGGCCGAGCGCGGCGACGATGGCCTCGGCGGCCTCGCGCGGCTTGCGGCCCACGCGCTTGGCGAGTTGCAGCGCGACGTTGGTCGTGAGGTCGCCGTGCTCCGGATTCTTCGGTCGATCGAGCTCGATCTCGACCTCGCCAGCCTCCGGAAATGCCGCGCGCACCGCCTCGCGAACGAGGTGGGCGAGGCGTGACTTCGAATCGGGGGAGGGCACGGAAAAGGCGATCCAAAAACCGTCCATTATACGGGCCCGGTCGCGCTAGACCTCCTGCGGATCAACGTCGAGCGACCAGCGCACGCGGTGCGGGGCGCGCGGGGCGAGCGCGGCGCGCAGCTCGGGAAGAAAGCGTTGCAGTGCGGTGCGCGAGGCCGCCCGCACCAGCAGCTGGTAGCGCTCGAAACCGGCCTTGCGCTCGAGCGGCGCGGGAACCGCCTCGAAGACTTCGATCGCCGGGGCGGCGCGGCTGCGCGCGATCCTGAGCCCGATGCGCGCGGCGAGTCCGAGGAACGCGCGCGCCTCGCCGCTGCGCTTGGACTCCGCGCGCAGCAAGGCGAGGTGCGCGTACGGCGGAAAGGCTGCAAGGCGCCGTTCCTCGAGAGCGGCTTGCGCGAAGCGCGTGAAGTCTTGCCTTGCGACCGCGGCGTAGAGCTCATGCCCGGGAAAGTCCGTCTGGATCAGCACCTCGCCGCGCAGCTGCGCACGTCCCGCGCGCCCGGAAACCTGCACCAGCTGCGCGAAGAGCCGCTCGGAGGCGCGGAAGTCGGCGCTGAAGAGCGCGCTGTCGCTGTCGAGCACGCCGACCAGGGTGAGATTGGGATAGTCGTGTCCCTTGGAGAGGATCTGCGTGCCCACCAATACGTCGATCTCGCCCGATCGCACCTTCGCGAGGACGCTTCCCAGCGAGCCCTTGCGTGCGGTGGAGTCGCGGTCGACGCGGGCGATGCGCGCTTCGGGAAAAGTGCCGCGCAGGGCGTCCTCGACGCGCTGCGTGCCCTGGCCTACGGGCGCGAGGTCCGCCGAGCCGCAGGTCGGGCAGGCGGCGGGAAGGCGCGAGCGATGCCCGCAATGATGGCAGCGCAGCTCCCCGGAGCGCAGGTGCAGCACGAGGTTGGCGCTGCAGCGGCTGCAGGTCGAGTGCCACGTGCACGCGCGGCAGAAGAGCACGGGCGAAAAGCCGCGCCGGTTCACGAACACCAGCGATTGCTCGGAGCGCGCGAGACGCTTGCCGATCGCGTCGAGCAGCGCATGGCTCAGTCCCTCGTGCGGGCGGTCGGCGCGCGTGTCGACCGTGCGAATCGCCGGCATCGCCGCAGCGGCGATGGCACGTTCGGGCAGGGTGGCGAGCGCGTAGCGACCATCGCGGGCGTTGGCGAAGGATTCCAGCGAGGGCGTCGCCGAGCCGAGGATCACCGCAATGCCCAGCTGGCGCGCCCGCCAGACGGCGAGGTCGCGTGCCGAATAACGCACGCTCTCCTGCTGCTTGTACGAAGCGTCGTGCTCCTCGTCGACAATGATGAGCCCCAGGTCCCGGAAGGGCGTGAGCGAGGCAAGCCGGGTGCCGAGCACGATGTCGGCGGCCCCCGATTGGGCGGCAAGCCAGGCGGTGGCTCGCTCGCCCTCGCCGAGCCGGCTGTGCAAGGCGACGAGGCGCGCGTGCTCGAAGCGCTCGCGTACCTGTTGTTCGAATTGGGGCGTTAGCCCGATTTCGGGAACCAGGAAGAGCGCCTGGCGCCCGCGGGCGAGCACCGCCGCGATGAGGCGCAAGTAAACCTCGGTCTTGCCGCTGCCGGTGACCCCATGGAGCAACACCGGGTGGAAGCGTCCCAAGCCCGCGGCCCCGATGGCAAGCGCTGTGAGCTGGGCTGGCGTCGGCGCAACCACCTCACGCAGGCTCGGCGCCCCTGAGCGCGCGGGCGCAGGCGTGATGGGCCGGCGCCGCACCTGGCGCAAACGGGGCGGCAGCGCCATGCCGATCACCTCCCCGGTCGAGCGCTGGTAATAGCGCGCGCAGAACTCATAGAGCGCGAGCTCGGCGGCCGATAGGGGCGGGATGTCGGCTACGCGCGATTCGATGGCCCGCAAGCGTTCCGGAGGCACGCGGCTTCGCGACGCGTGGCCGAAGACCACGCCGACCTTGCGGGTCCGGCCGAACGGGACGACCACCAGCGCTCCGACCGGGGCTTCGAGGTCCGCATCGATGCGGAAATCGAAGGTCTCGTCGACCGGCACGTCGAGAGCGACGCGCGCGATTCTCACAGCGCGGAAAACGGGCCCCGGGAGGGCCAAAAAAAGCTGTGGATAAGTCTGTGCATACGTCGCCGCGAAGAAGCAACCGGCCGGCCGGCGCCTTCGCAGGGGCGCTTCATGCGGCGCCGCAGCATCGCATATCGTCCTGAATGTAGGGGAGTTTTAGGAGAGGAATCGAGGACCGCCAGATCATCGCCGCGCAACGCCCGAGAACGACGAGCGTGTGAATAAGCAATCACATCCGCACAAATATTTTTCTTGACACCCGCTAGCTCGCGTGGGCCCCGACGGAGCGCGCATGGACCGCCTCGACGAGCGCGGCGACATGCTCCGGGGGCGTGTGCTGCGACACGCCGTGGCCGAGGTTGAAGACGTGGCCGGGACCCGCGCCGTAAGAGCCGAGAACCCTCGCCGCCTCGCGCTCGATCGCCTCGGGTGGCGCGAACAGGGCCATTGGATCGAGGTTGCCTTGCAGCGCGACCCGGGAACCGACGCGCGCGCG
>WNFM01318856.1_pt1 | contig 25876 bp, 23 predicted proteins | sample 5400271 | NCBI WGS metagenome assembly WNFM01 (sample SAMN13153352, study PRJNA577476) | soil metagenome | isolation source: 60 cm saprolite on Douglas fir-dominated hillslope | place: USA:California | collected 2013-09-17 | reverse complement strand
GCCTGCTGGGCGAAGGCCAAATCCGCGATTTTGCGGTTGTTCTTGGAGATAAGAATATTTCGGCGGTTGGCAAAGAAACCGAAACCGTTGAGCAGTTGCTGGGAGACGTTCAGGGAGAGTGAGGACTGAACAGCAGGATTAAATGAGTTGACCGGGGAACTGGAAGAACTGCGGGTATTGTCCCAGCTTACGCCTACCGCGGTGCCGGATGAAAAGCCCTGGGAAACGCCGAAATTGTACTCCGCGGTGTGCGTTTGCAGTGCATTGAGCGTCGACGTTCCGCTACCTGAAGTGAACGGGTTGTTAATTGGGATAGACTGGTGGTCGAACAGCACAGTCCCGGTAACGATAGGATCAAAAGACAGGATCGGGAGTCTTGCATTAGAAAATCCGATCGCGCCTCCCGGTGTTCCCCTGCCCGAACCACCCGATTCAGACGCCAAGATGTCGACGTCAGCGAGCCACGGGTTGTAGCGAGCAACGACGATGTCCATGTTATTGGCGAGCGCGAGCTCGACGGCGTCCTGAAGGGTCAATTCGAGTTTTCCGTCGTGGATCATCTGCTCGATTTTGGGGGTATTGGTCAGGCCAATTTCGCTGATGGTGATCGGTTTGTACGGCGCGATGAGATTTGGGAAGCCCTTCGGCGCGCGGGTAAACTGGAATTTGGAGCTGCCGAGAGAGACCGTTGGCGATGGGCTGTTGGCGGGCTTCGGTTCGGAGCTCGGCGCCTGGGAACCGGGAACGTTTTGCGCGGAAGCCTGGGGCAAAGTCCCAAAGGCGATCAAGGCGGCCAGCAGGGTAGCCATCAGCGGTCGAGCATACAGCTTCATCATGTGTGCGTATCCCCTCAAGTAGATGTCCCGTGGGACTCAAATTTATGATTATGCGAGCCTTGCACTAGATAAAACGCGCGCAGCTCGCCAATTGTTTCATGAAAATGGCTGGAGAAGGCTAATCACCGCCAGGAGATCGATTTGATGCACGGTACCGCGAAACGTTCGAGTGTATCAGCGCCACTCATCCTTGACAACGCGAGCAAGCACCCACTAAGCTCCTGACATTTCGACGTTTAGGGACGTTCAACGGTTAGCTAAGAGATGCCAGCACCAGAAGAATTGCTGAAGATATTCGAGAATGCAGGCGCCATCCGGCGCGGGCATTTTGAGCTATCCAGCGGCTTGCACAGTGCGACCTACGTGCAATGCGCGCTGGTGCTGCAATATCCGCGCTTTGCCGAGGCGCTCGGCAAAGCGCTGGCCGCGCTGTTCTCAGATGCGGGGATTGAGGCGGTCGTTTCACCGGCTATGGGCGGTTTGATTATCGGGCAGGAAGTTGCGCGCGGATTGCCGGAGCCGGCGAGCCAAAGCGCGATGCGGGGCGGCGGCGTTCCAGCGCTGTTTGTGGAGCGCGATGGCAGCGGCACGATGGTGATGAGGCGAGGATTTTCGTTGCGGCCCGACCAGCGAGTGCTGGTGGTGGAAGACGTTTGGACGACAGGCGGGTCCACGCAGGAAGCGATACGAGTGGTGCAGGAAGCTGGCGCATGCGTGGTTGCGGCGGCAGCACTGATTGACCGCAGTGGCGGAAAGATTGATTTTCCGGTGAAGGCGCAGGCGCTGCTCGAGTTGCCGATCGCCAGTTATATGCCGGAAGATTGTCCGCTGTGCCGCGAGGGTTCGGCGGCGGCGAAGCCTGGCAGCCGATTCGTGCGTTCCGCTCCGTAAATTACTTGGCCCGCCCTGCATGCGCTATATCAAGCTAACGATTGCTTACGATGGAACGGATTATCATGGCTGGCAGATGCAGTCGGGAAAACCGACGGTGCAAGGCGAGATTGTTTCGATCTTGCGGAAATTGACCCAGGAAAATACCGCATTGCACGCGACGGGACGGACCGATGCTGGTGTGCACGCGCTGGGGCAGGTGGGGAGTTTCCGCACGCAATCGGGATTGTCGGCGCAGGAGTTTCAGCGCGCGTTAAACGCGATATTGCCGCCTGCGATTCGAATCGTGGCGGCGGAAGAGACTGGGCCAGATTTCAGCGCGCGGTGGTCGGCGCGAGCCAAGATTTATCGTTACCGGCTGTATCGCGGAAAAGTTGTGCCGCCGATGTTGTGGCGGTATGTGCTGCATTACCCGTTTCCATTGGATGAAGACAGAATGAGGGATGCCGCCGCGCGATTCGTGGGCAGCCATGATTTTGCGTCGTTTGCGGCTTCGACGGGTTCGGAGGAAGACGACAAAGAGCGATCGACGGTTCGCGAGATTTATTCGACGGAGCTGGTGCGTTCGGCGGATAACGAAGAGCTGATGTTCACGGTGCGAGGACGGTCATTTTTGCGGTACATGGTTCGAAAAATGGTGGGAACGCTGCTGGATGTTGGGCGAGGGCGGCTGGCGCCAGAGGATATTGATCGACTGTTTGAACTGAAAGATCGCTCGAAGTCGGGACCGACCGTGCCGCCGCAAGGGCTGTGCATGGTTTCGGTCGAACACGAAGAAGCGTTTCGCGTGAGCTAGCTGTGGCTTCTGTGCCGCGGCGGTTGCGGGTACAATTCACCGAGTGGCGAGTGGAGGATTTGTGCCGCAGAACGAATGGATTAATGACTGGAATCTGGCGTCGCCTCCGCTGATTGCGCCGGGCACGCGGGTAATGTTGGACGACGAAACGCTTCGCGATGGGCTGCAGAATCCCTCGGTACACGATCCCACCATCGAAGAAAAAATCCGGATATTGCACTTGATGGAGTCGCTGGGAATAGACTCCGTGAATATTGGGTTGCCAGGAGCCGGTGCGCGAGCGGTAGAGCACTGTGAGGCGCTGGCTCGCGAAATTGCCACGAATCGGATGAAGATTCGGCCGAATTGCGCGGCGCGCACCGTGGAAAACGATATTCGGCCGATTGTCGAGATTTCTCAACGAGTTGGTATTGCGATTGAGGCGGCGACTTTTCTTGGGTCGAGCCCGATCCGGAGGTTGGTTGAGGATTGGACCGTCGACCACCTGGAACGCACTACTGAAAATGCAGTGAAATTTGCGGTGAGCCACGATCTTCCGTCGATGTACGTGACGGAAGATACGATTCGAACGGATCGCGAGACGGTCAAGCGGCTGTACTCGGCGGCGATTCGAAGCGGAGCGCGGGCGATAGTGTTGTGCGATACCGTGGGCCACGCTACGCCGCAGGGCGCGTATAACCTGGTGAAATTCGCGATTGAGGAAGTAGTGAAGCCGTCGGGCGAGAAGATTCGAGTTGATTGGCACGGACACTGTGACCGCGGACTGGCGATTGCGAATTCGCTGTGGGCCATCGCGGCGGGTGCGGACCAAATTCACGGCGCGGCAAATTCATTGGGCGAACGGGTCGGTAATACTCCGATGGAATTGATGCTGGTGAATTTGCGGTTGATGGGATTGATCGATCGCGACCTTTCGAAGCTCAAGGAGTATTGCGACACAGTGGCGGCGGCCACGCACACCACGATTCCGCCAAATTATCCGGTGATCGGCCGAGATGCGTTTCGAACCGCGACCGGCGTACACGCTGCCGCCATCATAAAGGCGTTTCACAAGGGAAATGTGGAATTGGCAAATATTGTTTACAGCGGAGTACCTTCGCATCTGTTTGGTCTCGAGCAAATTATCGAGATCGGGCCGATGAGCGGAAAGTCCAACGTGCTGTTCTGGCTGGAACGCCACAAAATTCCGGCAGACGAGGCGCTGGTGGCGCGGCTGCTCGATGCCGCCAAGCAATCCTCGCGAGTCTTGAGCGAAGACGAACTTACCGCACTGTGCGCGGGAGTCGCGCCGCATTGAGCGGGTGGCAAGAATCCTCGCTGAAATGGGTGGCGCTTTCAGTTATTCTGCTGAACATGCCGATCAGACCTGTGGTGCCGTTTCCAGCGGATCGCTCCGCGAATCGCGGCGGCGCTGCCTCGCAGTTGCCGTCAGGGCCGCAGGTTCGCACGGCGCTTGATTGGTTCGGCGCGCACCGCGCGTGGATTGACGACGAGCAGGCGCGCCTCACGGAAATCCCGGCCCCACCGTTTCAAGAAGGCGAACGAGGAGCGGCAGTGAAGGTACTACTGTCCGCGGTCGGACTCGAAGTCTCGACCGATAAAGCCGGCAACGTGATCGGGTTGCTGCGAGGCGCTTCGGACAAAGAGATCGTCATTCTGTCTGCTCATCTGGATACAGTTTTTCCGGCCGGAACGGACGTCAAAGTTCATCGCGAAAAGAATCGCATGTCGGCTCCCGGAATTTCAGACAACGGCTCAGGTCTGGTAGCGCTGGTGGCAGTGGCACGGGCCATTCACGAAGCGCGCATCCAGCCGCAGCGCACGATCTTATTTGTTGCCGATGTTGGCGAAGAAGGCGAAGGAAATTTGCGCGGGATGCGGGCGGTGGTGGATGCGTATCGCGAGCGGTTAAAAGCGGTGATTGTACTCGACGGGTCAAGCATCGACCATGTGACCACCAAGGCGCTGGCATCGCGGCGAGTGGAAGTGGTCATTACCGGACCTGGCGGGCACAGCTGGTCCGATTTCGGAATTCCGAATCCGATCAACGCGCTGGTGCGCGGCTCGGTTCGCTTTATCAATACGCGGGTTCCTACAACGCCGCGAACCACTTTTAATATCGGCCAGATCGAGGGCGGGACATCGGTTAATTCGATACCACACGAGGCAAGCCTCAAGGTTGACCTGCGTTCGGAAAATGATGACGAACTGATTCGCCTGGAGGCAGCGCTGCGCGACTGTGTGGGCGCAGGAGTGCGCGACGAAACAGAAGCATCGAGGGATCGCTCGAAAGGGAAGTTGGAATGGAAGTTGGAGATGTTGGGCAGCCGGCCGGGCGGAGAGCTTGCTTCGAATTCACCACTGCTGGCGATACTGCGTGCCGCGGACGAGGCGGTAGGCAATCAATCGCGCCTTGAGCGTGCTTCGACCGACGCCAATGTTCCGCTTTCACTGGGCATCGATGCGATTTCAATTGGCGCGGGCGGCAATGGCGGCGGCGCGCATTCTTTGCAGGAATGGTATGAGTCGGACGGCCGGGAGACGGGTTTGCAGCGTGTATTGCTGACGTTGCTGGGTACTTCTGGGATCGTTGAGGAGAAATCACGTTGAGGACGACAGTTATCATGGCACTTGGATTCACGTTCGCTGTGGCGATTCTGGTTTTTGCGATCGTACGAGCAGAAGCACAAGCGCCAAAAGTGACGTCCGGTGCGCAAGTCACGCTCTACCGCAACGGCCGCATATACACGAACGATCCTGCAGCGCCCTGGGCAGCGGCAATGCTGGTGCGCGGCGAAGAAATTCTCGCGGTTGGAGATGATGACGAGGTGAGCGCACTGGCCGACAAAGGCGCGCAGGTTGTGGATCTTGAGAAGCATTTCGTGATGCCGGGATTTAATGATGCACATGTCCACCTCGGTGGAGCGGGACAGGATTGGGTGGCGGTTCGGCTGAACGGTGTGCAAAGCGTTGCTGAATTGCAGAAACGGTTGGCGGCTGGCGTCGCGGGGCACAAGGAAGGCGAGTGGATCACCGGAGGCGGGTGGGACCACACGTTCTGGCCGGAAAAGAAATTTCCGAATCGACAGCAACTGGATGCGGTTTCCCCCAAAAATCCGGTCATTCTGACGCATATTTCGGGTCACGTGGCGGTGGCCAATTCGCTGGCGCTGCAGCTGGCGGGAATCAGCAAGTCCACGCCGAACCCGGCAGGTGGAGAGATTGAGAAAGACGCGGCGGGCGAACCGACGGGCATGTTGAAGGAAGGTGCGGCGATGCCGCCTTCAGCGGAGTTGCGGCGCCGAGGAATCGAGCTCGCCCTTGCGGATGTGGCTAAGTATGGAGTGACTTCGATTCAGGATAATTCCGCGTGGGAAGATTTCCTCACCTATCGAGCGATCAAGAACGACGGGAAATTGTCAGTTCGAATCACGGAATGGCTGCCGTTTGCGGCGCCGCTGGAAAAACTGGAGCAGATGCGGCGCGACGGGGGTACGACCGATCCGTGGCTGCGTACCGGCGCGTTGAAACTGGTGAGCGATGGAGCGCTCGGCTCTCGCACCGCGGCAATGCTGGCGCCGTACTCGGACGATCCATCGACTAGCGGCATCATGACCATGGAACCGGAAAAAATTAAGACGCTGGCGATCGAACGGGACAAGGCCGGATTTCAGCTGAATTTTCACGCCATCGGCGACCGCGCAAACCGGGTTGCGCTGGATGCGTTTGAGGCCGCAGCAAAAGCCAACGGTCCGCACGACCGGCGCGACCGAATCGAGCACGCGCAGGTGGTGGCAATTTCGGATTTTCCGCGTTTTGCGCGCTTGCAGGTGATTGCCTCGATGCAGCCGTCGCACCAAACATCTGACATGCGGTGGGCCGAACAACGCGTGGGGCCGGAGCGGATCAAGGGCGCTTATGCGTGGGCCACGATGCAAAAGTTTGGGATTCGGCTGGCGTTCGGAACGGATTATGACGTCGAGCCGATCACTCCGTTCCGCGGATTGTATGCTTGCGTCACACGCGAGCTTCCAGACGGTGGTCCGCAAGGCGGCTGGCAGCCGCAGGAAAAAATCTCGTTGGCGGATTGCATTCGCGCATACACCAGCGGTTCGGCGTATGGCGAATTCATGGAAGGGAAGAAAGGCGAATTGAAGGCCGGGGAGTTTGCCGACTTCATCGTGCTTTCAATTGACCTGACGAAGGTCGAACCGCGCGAATACAACAAGACCAAGGTGCTGCGAACGGTAGTCGGCGGAAAGACCGTTTATGCACCGGAATAATCGGTTCCGGGCGCGATAGTTTCCGGCGTGGCGCGCCTACAATTCTTTCTTGAACGAAATCGAAGTGGCTTCGCCAACGGCCGGACCATCCGGCGTCAAAGTGAACTTCACCTTCGCTTTGCGGTCCTTCCACTTGGCACAGTTCGTCGATTCTGCTGCCTTTTCATCGGCGTCATCGATCTGGAGTTTTGAAATGTCCTTCACGCGAAGCAGAAGTTGCTCCGTCCCGGCAGTCAGCGTGAACATCACGGCGGGCGGGTGGCCGCAGATCAACTCGGTGATTTGCCCTTCTTTTTCGGAAAATTCCGCGGCGTTGTCCGAGGAAGCAGATTCGCTGCCCACGGGATCGCCAGCTCCGGCTGCCGCGAGATCCCTGGACGCGGGATTCGTCTTGGCGTTTACAAGCTTTATAAAATTTGCGACCAAGGTTCGGTCGCGAGGCCAGGTTGCCAATTTCTGCGCCCGATCCGCCACTTTTTTCGCTTCCGCAAGATTGCCGGTGGCGACGAGGGATCTGCCGGCATCGACATAATATGCGAGGTTGCCGGGTTCGAGGTCCATGGCCTTGGTAGCCTCTCTGAGCGCTTTAGGCTTCGAATCGGGAGACTCGATGTAAGCGATGCACAGGAAGGCGTGCGCCGGAGCAAAATTTGGCTGCAGGGAAATGGCCTTTTCCAGATTGCCAACAATTACCGGTAGGGTCTCGCGGTTGTAACCATTCTTGCGATAAGGAATGGAGGCCTTGTAGTAATAGGCGGTAGCGTCGCCAGGATCCTGGGCGAGCGCCAGGTCAAACTCCTTTAGCGCGTTGTCAAAATCCGATTTCAGAAAATGGTAGTAGCCCAATTCGTCGTGCAGCCGCGGCGTCTTCGGATCCAGAGTCTCCGCTTCGTGCAAAGCTTCAATGGCTTCAGGCAGGCGACTGGTATGGACTAGATAGTCAGCTTGCGCCACAAGTCCTTCAGCCTGGCTGATGTGCCGGGCGGAAAACTCCTTTTCTTCGATGCTGCTGCGCAGTTGAAATTTCTGGTACATAAAACCGGGCTGTCTGGTGTAAGCCTCCAGTTTTTCAGCAAGCTTTTTGAGGTCGCCGAAGGAGCGGTTTGCGGCCTCGATGGGGTCATCGGTTTCTTGCAACGCCGCCAGGTACTTGTCCAGAAGATGTTGATCGCGGACCTCTGGCGAGATCGCGAAATAATGCACGATCGCCCAGGATTCGGCGTAGAAAACGCCGGAATGATCCTGGGTGTTGTAAAGCGGGGAAGTCCCGTCGATGGAAACGAGTGTGGCGATGGGGAGGAACTGGTTCTGCTGAAGAAGGCGCAACTGGCGGACGTCCGGCAAGCCCGCACGGCCCTCCTTATTGTCAATATCACTGCCACCCCAATATTCCGCCAGTCCCTCGTCGAGCCAGAGTGGCAAGCCACGATAGTTCGCGCGGAAAAAGCCGTGCGCCCATTCGTGGTACATCACGTGGTAGGTGTTGGAACCGGTGCCGGTGACGTCGGTACGCACTATGGCAAAATTCTCGTCGTTGGAGGGCCGGTAGAATCCGGCCAGTTTCATGGCGTTCTTGTTCTGGCCGTAGTTGGGCATCAACAATTTGACTGAATTCTCGTCGCGAAGCGCATAGACGATGGTGGGCTTGCCAAAATCGACGCGAAGACTGGGAAAATTCTGTTCGAACATGGCGCGAATCCGTTCGAACTGCGCCGCGACGCGGCGTCCTTCGTGTTCCCCGGCGTTGGAATAAACGGTGTAGTGAGGCGACTTGATCTCGATCCAGTTCTCGTGGTGATCCGCGACGGTGGCGGCCGCGGCGGCGAGAAAAATGGCAATCGCGCAGATCATCTGTCGGGTCCGGCCGGATAGCTTGTTATGCATGGTGCCTGCATGATACTTGGCGGCTGGTGTGAGTCAATAGCGTGTCCGGCATGGTGTGCGGAGAAATTCCGAGTTCGCTGATATGCTTTCCCGGCCATGAACACTGTCCCCACGTCGGTATCGCATCCAAGCCGCTGGCGCGCGGAACTGGCGCTGGCGCTCTGCACGCTGTTGTGGGGTTCGACGTTTGTCGTCGTAAAACATTCCCTCGATCATGCATCGGTGTTTATTTTTCTGGCGCTGCGATTCACGCTGGCGGGAATTTGTATGGCGGTATTCCGGCCGCAAGTGTTTCGCGTGCTGCAGCGGGAAGAGATTTTTGCCGGCATTCGGCTGGGCTTCTTCATGTTTTGCGGATACGCGTTTCAAACGGCGGGATTGCGTTACACAACAGCATCCAATTCGGGGTTCATTACCGGATCGAGCGTGGTGCTGGTGCCGCTGATTCTGGCGTTGTTTTGGGGAAAGCGCGCGACGCTGTGGGTTTATTTCGGAACGGTGGCCGCGGCCGGTGGATTGTATTTTCTGACGGTTCCGGTGAGCGGCGTCGCGCATCTGAATCGTGGCGACGTGCTGACGTTTTTCGCGGCGATTTCTTATGCGGTGCACATTATTCTGGTCGGCGAATATGCGAAAGCACATTCCGCAGCGGCGCTTAGCGTGTTGCAGGTGCTAGCTTGCGCGATGATGGCGTGGCTTACGGCGTTTGGTGCTCACGCGATTCGATGGCAGACGATGCGTATCGAGCCGAGCCGTGAATTGTGGATTGGCGTGGTGATTTGCGCGGTATTGGCGACGGCAGTAGCGTTCTCGCTGCAATTGTGGGCGCAGCAATTTACTACGCCGAGCCATGCGGCGATTTTGTTTACGCTGGAGCCGGTGTTTGCGGTGATTACTTCCTACTTCGTCTTAAGCGAACGGCTCGGTCGGCGGTCGCTGGCGGGAGCGGTGATGGTGCTGGCGGGAATTCTTGCGGCGGAATTGCTTGGCCCGCCCGCGGCACCGGAGTCGCCGGAGCCCACGGGAGAAATCTCGGTGAGCTGATTTGATGCCACTCGCATATTGAACTCTCGGGCGTTCTTGGCCTTAAGGAGCGTTCTAACAATAAAAACCACTAGGAGAAACAAAACGCCCGCGGCACTCTGCCAATTGAACTACGTCGGAAGTAGTGACGTCGAATTCATCAAACTCCGCAGTTCTGTTCAGAAATCTAAGAATAGTTCTTAACGTCGACCGGCGAGTACATAGTGGCGGTCGCAGCGTGGGCCTTTTCATAGGCGTCAATCGCGTCGACGTGTTGCAGCGAAGTGCCAATGTCGTCGAGACCTTTTAGGAGAACTTCCTTGCGTGACGGCGCGATTTCGAAGGAGAGCTTCAGACCTTTGCTGTCGGAGACCGTCTGGTTCGGCAAATCCAACGCGAGTGTGTAGGAACGGTCGGCTTCGGCGCGCTTGAAAAGTTCGTCGATGTCGGATTCTTTCAAGATTGCGGGCAGAATGCCGTTCTTGAAGCAGTTGTTGTAAAAGATGTCGGCGTAGCTCGGCGCCAGGATTACGCGGAAGCCATAATCGCCAATCGCCCACGGGGCGTGCTCGCGACTGGAACCGCAGCCAAAATTCGCCCGCGTGAGCAGTACCGAGGCGCCTTTGTACTCCGGCCAGTTCAAAATGAACTCCGGATTGGGCGTTTCCGTCGGCAGCTTGTAGCGCCAGTCGTAAAAAAGAATCCGGCCAAAGCCTTCGCGCGTCAACGCCTTCAGGAATTGCTTAGGCACCATTTGATCGGTGTCAACATTGACGCGGTCGAATGGAAGTACCAGGCCGCTGTGCATAACGAAGGGTCTCATCTGGCTTAATTCTTCCTTTTCCAAAACGCGATTCAAAATGCTAGGACCGCTATCGCAACCAGTAATGCAAACAATGCTATTCCGTGAAGTTCAATCGACGCCATAAACACCAAAACGCCAAACAACGACAATCAGTAAAAGGCTGACTAACCACTTTATCCAATGGCCGTAACGCCGAGCCGGGCTGAGAGCCATCGCGCCGCACTACTCGACGTGCGCGACATCAAATTCGCGCACATCCACAAAATGTCCGGCAATCGCGGCAGCCGCGGCCATGACCGGGCTGACGAGGTGCGTGCGGCTGTCGCGGCCCTGGCGGCCTTCGAAGTTGCGATTCGAAGTGCTGGCGCTGCGCTCATGCGGCGGCAAAACGTCGGCGTTCATGCCGATACACATGCTGCAGCCTGCATCGCGCCATTCGAATCCCGCGTCGGAGAAAATTTTGTCGAGGCCTTCTTTTTCGGCGGCAGCTTTGATTCCGCGAGAGCCGGGAACGATCAGCGCCTGCTTGATATTTTTCGCAACGTGTTTTCCGGCGACCAGATGCGCTGCGGCGCGCAGATCGTCCAAGCGGGAATTGGTGCAGGAGCCGATGAAGACGCGATCGACGGGAATGTCCACAATCGGCGTTCCGGCTTTCAAGCCCATGTACTGCAGCGCGCGCTCTGTAGCCTTCTGGTCGTCGGGATTTTGGAAGGAATGAGGGTCGGGCACGCGGTCGGTTACGCCGGTGACCATTCCGGGATTGGTACCCCAGGTGACTTGCGGGGCAATCTTCTCGGCATGTAACTCGACGCTCATGTCGAACTTCGCGCCGTCGTCGGTGGTCAGCAATTTCCAGCGCTCGACGGCCGCTTCAAATTCCTTGCCGCGCGGAACGAAGGGGCGACCTTCGAGATAGGTAAAGGTGGTTTCGTCCGGCGCGATCATTCCGGCGCGTGCGCCGCCTTCAATCGTCATGTTGCAGACGGTCATGCGGCCGTCCATCGAGAGCTCGCGGATAGCCTGGCCGCCATACTCCGCGACGTGAGCAGTACCGCCGCCAATGCCAATTTTTCCGATGATGGCAAGAATGATGTCCTTCGCGGTCACGCCCTTGGGCCGCTTGCCGTGCACCAGAATGTGCATGGTCTTCGATTTACCTTGCACCAGACACTGCGTGGCCAGCACGTGCTCGACTTCGCTGGTGCCGATGCCGAACGCCAGAGTGCCGAACGCACCGTGCGTGGATGTGTGGCTGTCGCCGCAGACGATAGTCTGACCCGGCTGTGTGATGCCTAGCTCGGGGCCGATGATGTGCACGATACCCTGATTCTTGCTGTTCATGTCGAACAGCCGGACACCGGACTCCTTGCAATTGTTTTCCAGTGCTTCGAACTGCGCTTTGGCGTCCTGATCAACGATGGGAAGCAGGCGATCTTTGGTGGGGACGGAATGGTCCATCACGGCGAAGGTGAGGTCCGGACGGCGGACTTTGCGTCCTTCGGCGCGCAGGCCGGAGAATGCCTGCGGCGAAGTGCCTTCATGGATCAAGTGACGGTCGATGTAGAGCATCGCCGGCTTGTCCGGCTCTTCGTAGACAACGTGAGTGTCCCAAATTTTTTCGTAGAGGGTCTTGGCGGTCATAGAGTTCCCAACCGAAATTTTAGCACCGTAACATCAGCAGGGCAAAGATAGGCCATGTGTGGTTGAATGGCTAGAGTTGTTGCGGAGCGAAAATGACATCGGCAATCGGAACCGCAAAGAGCAAAGCAGCAATCGAGGGCGTGAACGCTGTCAGGTACACGTGGTATGAAAGCCCGATCGGCCCGTTGCTGTTGGCTGGGTCCGATGCGGGCCTGAGACTCGTAAGTTTTTCCGAGGGTCGCCGCGCGCGAGCCGTCAATCCGGAATGGCGCGAAGACAGCTCCGCATTTGCGCAGGTGATGGAGCAATTGCGTTCGTACTTTGCCGGAAAGCGAAGTTCGTTTGAATTGCCGCTGGTACTCACCGGGACGGAATTCCAGAAAAAGGTGTGGAACGCGCTGCAGGCAATTGCGTATGGCGAGACGATTTCGTACAAGGAATTAGCGCAACGAGTGGGCAACCCACAAGCAGTACGCGCGGTGGGAGCCGCGAACGGCGCCAATCCCATCCCCATCATTATTCCGTGCCACCGGGTCATCGGACACGACGGCGGCCTTACCGGCTTTGGAGGCGGTCTTCCGTTAAAGAAAAAATTGCTGCAACTGGAAAGCCGCCAGCTGTCTTTCCTTTAGCTCCGGCAATGCATTTTCGCCGAACGCTTGTGAGATTCGCCTCAGGCGCCTGCGCCGGCGGCGTTGGCTTGGTTCGCGAGCCTTCCAATGGTTTGAATTCCTGACAAAATGCCGCTGATGGCTTTGCGGATTTCTGGGTCGCCCGGCCCAATCGACGGTGTCACATGAATATGGCCTGCGGCATCAATGGTAACCAACGGGCCATCGGCGCCGCCCAGAATTACCCGGACCGAGTTGCCGTGTTCATCGGGAATATGGAACAGCACTGCCGAACGATTAATGACTTCAACGGATGTGCGCATAGAATGACTCCTTCATTGAATTCCGGCGGGCACCTGATGGAGAGTAGTGCGCAAAACTGGCAAAACGTTTCATGGAGACATGGCGCCGATGAATAACAGGGTTCCAGGGTTTGTACTTACAAACCCTGGGTTGAAAAAGGTGAAGTGGGGAGTTCTGGGCGTGGCGTCAATTGCCACGCGAAAAGTGATTCCCGGAATGCAAAAGGGCGTGCGGTGCGAGATTGCGGCTATCGCGTCCCGCGATTTGTCGAAAGCAAAGCGAGCCGCACAGGAGCTGCACATCGCAAAAGCGTACGGGTCGTATGAAGAACTGCTTGCAGACCCGGAAATTGAAGCGATCTACAATCCACTGCCGAATCACCTGCACGTGCCGTGGTCCATAAAGGCCGCGGAGGCAGGGAAGCACGTGCTGTGCGAGAAGCCGATTGCCCTGAACGCGGCCGAAGCCTTGGAATTGCAGCCCGTTCGGGACCGCACTCGAGTAAAAATCGGCGAAGCGTTCATGGTCAAGACGCATCCGCAATGGCTGCGAGTTCGGGAACTGATTCGAAACGGCAACATTGGCCAACTCAAAGCGATTATCACCATCTTCAGCTACTTCAATCGCGATCCGCACAACGTGCGGCACAAGCCCGAATGGGGCGGTGGCGGGCTGCTCGATATCGGCAGCTACCCGATCACCCTGTCCCGCTGGTTGTTCGATGAAGAACCTCGGCGTGTCGCTGGCGCGCTTGAACTCGACCCAGACTTCGGAACCGACCGACTGGCATCCGGCATAATGGAATTCTCGACAGGGCAATCGATTTTCAGCTGTGGTACGCAGACCAACTATTTCCAGCGCATGGAAATTCTCGGCACTACCGGCCGGCTGGCCGTCGAGATTCCATTCAACGCTCCGTACGACCGTCCCACTCACATTACGGTCGCGGACGGAATGGCCATATACGAGGGAAAAGTTGTGGTTGAAGAAATTCCAACATGCGACCAATACACGGTACAGGGAGACGCATTCTCCCGCGCCATTCGCGAAAACACCGAAGTCCCGGTGCCACTGGAAGACGCGCTTGGCAATATGAAAGTGATCGACGCGATTTTCCGTTCGGCAAAGAGCGGAAGGTGGGAGCAGCCATGAGCTTACATACGGAAGGAGCGGGCGGCACGCGTGAAGCCGAGGTCGCGCAGCACTATGGCGTCGAAAATCTTGAAGAGAAAATCCTTCGCGCCTTTGAAGCTGCGGGGAAGCCGCGCAATTCACTAACGCCGGACGATCTGGCGGGCATCGACGAATTTCACGTCGGTGGGAGAGAAGCAACGGAAGCCCTCGCGGCGCAATTGCCGCTGCGCACGGGAATGAAGTTGCTCGACATCGGCTCCGGCATCGGAGGGCCGGCGCGCTACTTTGCTTCGCAACATGGATGTGATGTTACGGGAGTGGACTTGACAGCAGAATTCGTGCGAACGGCGCGAGCGTTGACATCCCGAGTGGCACCTCAGCTGGCCGTCCGGTTTGAGCAAGCGAGCGCGATGGAACTTCCGTTTGCGCCGGAAAGTTTTGACGGCGCATACGTGCTTCACGTGGGCATGAACATCGCAGACAAGCGGAAGCTGTTTGCGGAAGTGCACCGCGTGCTTCGCGGCGGCGGCTGGTTAGCGATGTTTGAGATGATGCGTACTGGCGAGGGGGAACTCGGATTTCCTGTGCCGTGGGCGAGTTCGAGCGCGGAGAGTTTTGTCGCGACAGCCGCAAAGTATCAAGAGGCGCTGGCCGGAGCAGGCTTCACGATTACCGCGCATCGAGACCGACGGCAATACGCGATTGAGTTTCTCGAGAGGATGCTCGCGCGGAACCAGCAGTCGGGCCCCAAGCCGCTGGGGGTTTCCTTTTTGATGGGCGAAACGGCTCCGCTGAAGATGAAGAACGTGATGGAAGGAATGCGGCGAGCGCTGATTTCACCGGTAGAGATGATCGCTCGAAGCTGACAGCGCGATTCTCGCGTAGCCGCGGCTTTACTCCGCCATTCGTTCTTTAACTTCAGACACAACCACCTGCGATGGACGGTACCAGCAGCACCTTGTCGCCCGCTTTGACGGCGCAATCCTCGCCCCCCAGAAAACGAATGTCCTCCTCATTGAGATATACATTCAGGAACTGGCGAATCTGTCCCTGATCGTCACGCACGTGTCGCGACAGCCCGGGGAATTGCGTGGTGAGAATGTTCAGCGCTTCGGCAACCGTCGCCGCATTACAGTCCAGCTTGGGCGTTCCGTCGGTGAATCGGCGGAACGCGGTGGGAATTTCAATGGTCACTGCCATGTTTTCTCCAATCATAAGATGCGAGTCTATAAGATGTCGGTGCTGTGAAAAAGAGCGTTATGCCTTTGCGATCGAGGCCGTAGCGAGCTGCGCGTCCAGATACGCTTCGAACGCCTCAAGCTTTGGCGCGATTGCCTCCGTCGCCGGAAACTCGGCAACGATAGCGTCGGTCGTTTTCAGGCCGTTGCCGGTGATGCAGACGACGGTCATTTCGTCGGAGCGGATGCGGCCTTCGCGTATCAGCTTTTGCGTTACTCCGGTTGTGACTCCACCAGCGGTCTCCGCAAAAATTCCTTCCGTCTCAGCGAGCAGCTGAATCGCCTCCACGATCTCGCGGTCGGAAACATCCTCCGCCCAGCCGCCCGATTCGCGAATCAGCCTGATTGCAAAAGGCCCGTCGGCCGGATTGCCAATCGCCAGCGACCGCGCGATGGTGTCCGGCTTTTGTGGCTCGAATCGCGCCAGCCCGCGTTTTACTGCGCTAGAAATCGGCGAGCATCCGGTCGCTTGCGCGCCAAAAAACTTTACCGGCTTTTCTTCCACCCAACCCAGCGCCACCAGTTCGCGAAATGCCTTCGCGATTTTGGTGATCAGCGAGCCGCCCGCCATCGGCACCACCACATTGTCCGGCAGCCGCCACCCGAGTTGCTCGGCAATTTCGAACCCGTGAGTCTTCGATCCTTCCGCATAGTATGGCCGCAAATTAACGTTGACCAGGCCCCACTGGAAACGGTCGGCGATCTGCGCGCACAGCCTGTTGACGTGATCGTAGTTCCCGTTGATGCGGACAATCCGCGCCCCGTAGACCGCAGTGTTTAGAATTTTCGCCGGTTCCAGATCAGCAGGAATGAACACGCAAGCGTCGAACCCTTGCTGCGCGGATTGTGCGGCTACGGCGTTTGCGAGGTTTCCGGTGGATGAGCAACCAACGGTCTGGAATCCAAATCGCCGCGCCGCTGCGAGCGCAGTGGCCACGACGCGGTCTTTGAAAGACAGCGACGGGAAGCACACCGCATCATTCTTGAAATAAAGACTCCGCAAGCCCCATTTTTTCGCCAGATGCGTCGAGGCTACCAGCGGCGTGCCGCCAACCGCGTTCGGAAATTCAAAGCCCTCGGGCAGTGGCAAGAATTCCGCGTAACGCCACATATTGAAGTCGCGCCGCGACAGCTTGTCCTTTGCGGCGATCAACTTCAGTGCCTCGTAGTCGTAGCCGATCTCGAGGGGAGAGAAGCAATCTTCACAAAATGAGCGGGGCGTGTTGCCCCACAATTTTCCACATTCGCGGCAGCGTAACTGATAAATGTCCGGCATCTTGTTTCCAATCGCGGCTCGAAAGCAAAACTCGCACAACGGGCAAATCGGGCCACAAAATTTGGCCAGTTCGCCACAGCGAATCGTGAATATGACTTAGGGCTGACAAGGAGGGGAATAAAAAACCCTCCGTGCCAAAGAGTGCAGGAGGGGTCTCAGAAATTCCAAGAATCTATACATGCTCTTTAGCAGTTTTTTACGTGGAGCAAGTTGCCATAAATCGCCACGTTTCGCCGCAGCAAGCGGCTTCAATATTAATGACATCCGAGAGTTCGATTGTCAATAGTGTTTCTTAAGGCCGAGAATAGCTGACAACAATTTCGAGGGTTGCCGCGTCAAATAGAGAGTGGTAAGAATAGTATTTGGGCTCCAAAGCCGCCCCGGCCTAAAGGCCAGTATGTTTTCCAGCGCACCTCTTGCGCTGGGCAACTTCGGTTGATTCCGAGTGTTATACTCTGCAGTGACGGGTGCGGACTCTGGGCAAACAGGTTTGCAAATGGCAACCCTGAGCTCTGCGGGATGCGGCAACGGAGAGAAAGACAGGAGTACAAGCAATGGGTGACCCGGTAAAGGAAATGGTGAGTTGGGCGCGGCGGGAAAAGCTGATCGCCGGAATATTTGTCGCGCTGACTCTGGTAGTAGGGATTTTGATTGGAACGGTGGTTTCCGGCCGCACGTCAGCGATGAAAGCTATCGCGTTCGCGGGCAAGGGAGCGACTCCGCTCGCCGTCCCGGACGCCATTCCGTCATCGAATTCTTTCGCATCCATCGTGAATCGCGTCGAGCCCGCGGTGGTCAATATCTCGACGACCCAGGTCATGGAGCGGAAGCGGCCCAGCGCAAAGCGCCGTTCGCAACAGCCCAACGATCCGGATAATCCAAACGACCCGATGCAGGACTTTTTCGACCGTTTTTTTGACGGGCGGCAGGACTCGGCTCCAACTGCCGAACGCAGCCTGGGCTCAGGCGTCATTGTGGACCGCAAAGGATTCATCCTTACCAACAACCACGTTGTTGATCAGGCCACCAAGATTCAGGAGCAACTGAACGGCGAGACCACCAAGTACAACGCCAAAGTGGTGGGAGTGGACGAGGAAACCGACCTGGCAGTGATCAAGATTGACGCTGGCAAGGAATTGCCTGTTGCCAAGCTTGGGAATTCCGACGGTGTGCAAGTTGGCGACTGGGTGCTGGCGATTGGCAGCCCGTTCGGATTGAACGCCACGGTGACCGCGGGAATTATCAGTGCGAAGGATCGCGGCGGGGTGGGCCATCAGTTCCAGAAATTTATTCAAACGGATGCGGCAATCAATCCCGGCAATTCCGGCGGGCCGCTCGTTGATCTGGCTGGAGAAGTCATCGGCATAAACACTGCAATTATCACAGGCAGCCGCGGCTACGAAGGTGTTGGGTTTGCCCTACCGTCGACCGCAGCGATCAACGTTTATAACCAGCTGATTCAGCAAGGGCGCGTGACGCGCGGTTCGATCGGCGTCAGCTTCCAGGAAGAACTGGGCACCAACTCGATCACCCTGAAAGAACTCGGTGCTAACAATGGCGGCGTGGTGATCATGGGCGTCGAACCCGGCAGCCCAGCGGAAAAGGCTGGACTGAAGGGCGGCGACGTCATCACCAGCGTGAATGGACGTCCGGTCAAGACCGGAAACGATCTGGTGAATCCGATCGCGCAAGCGCCGATTGGCAGCAAGGTAAAGATTGACTACGTCCGTGACCGCCAGGCGAAAGAAACCAGCGCGTTCGTGGAAGACCGCACTCGCGTGTTCCCGAACTCGGCGTCCAAACAGAGTGATTCGCCCAATGACAGCGGCGCAGCGGAATTCGGCCTGCGCGTCGAAAACCTGACTCCAGACCGCGCGTCGCGCGTCGGTATGGAAGGGCAGAAGGGCGTCCTGGTTGTCGACGTGGATCCTGCCAGCTTTGGCGACGATCTGGGCTTCGCGCGTGGCGACGTGATCGCAGAAGTTAATCGACAGGCGGTCGGTTCCGTGGCAGATTACAAGGCCGTGGTCGGCAAGCTCAAGCCCGGTCAGAACGTGGTCTTCAAGGTTCTGCGCCGGCAAGACAACGATCGCGTGCTTACGGTGTTTCTGCCCGGCGTGATTCCGAGCGACGCTGCGCAATAAACACGGAGAGACGCGCTAAACATTATGAGAAACCTTCGTCCGGCACTTCTGGTTCTGCTGACCTCGTCGTTAGCGGGGCTGGGTGTGCCGGCAGGTTTCGGTCAGGGCAAAGCCGCCACCAATAGCAAAAATCTTTCCAGCAAAACCTCCTCGACGAATACTGCTGCTGGCAGCGGCGCGTCGTCCAAGGCTGCTGCGAAGAAAACCGGATCGAGCAGTTCCACTGCGAACAATCATCACGCCAGCGCTGCAGCCCGCAAGGAAACGCCTGCCAAGACTTCTTCCAGCAAAACGTCAACGACATCTACGAAGAAGGGCTCCAGCAAGTCTTCGAAAAGATCGTCTCGCAAGCAGCCCGGCCAGAAAGCTCCGGCTTCCGATCGGGTGATTGAGATTCAGTCCGCGCTGGCCAAAGATGGCTCCTTTCATGGCTCGCCGAGTGGCAAATGGGACGACGACACTTCTGCCGCCATGCGCAAGTTCCAGTCCTCGCATGGGTTAAATCCCAGCGGCAAACTGGACGCTCCGACGTTGCAACGGCTTGGCCTCGGCTCGCAAACCGCGGGAGTAGCCAAGCCAACACCTCCTCCTGGTTCGTTCTCGCGGCTCACCTCCTCGAACAACTCTCCTTCCGGTAATTCCGACTCCCCTCGCCAGCCATAACTGGCCTCTGAATTTTCTTGCCAAGTTTAGTGGCTATGTGGTATACTATATTTGTGCTTGGGTCGACGCTGTCTTTAAGCCGCCCGGTAACCGAACACCGGCCCACCTAGATCCCAAAATCCCGTAACTCTAATCATTGCCACACATTTTCTATTTTTGGTACGGAGTTCCATCTTGGAACGAGTCTCGGCCTTTTCTCGCTCGTTTGACCCTACCGCAATCCCGGTGCTACAGTCACTTGTCTGCATCGCCCTTCGCGATGACGCGGAGTGGTTCACAGCATTCCGGCAGCATCCTAGCGCAAATGACAGGGAGTCCAGGAGGCGGTAATGGCAACAGCAGCAGCGCCACGCGTGTACAAGAATTTCATCAACGGAGAATGGGTGGATGCGAAGGGCGGAAAGGCTTACGAAAACCGCGATCCGGCGAATACTGACGAGTTGGTAGGGATGTTTGTATCGTCTGGCGCTGAGGATGTGGACGCGGCGGTGAATGCGGCGAAAGAAGCGTACAAATCGTGGCGGCTGGTGCCGGCGCCGAAGCGCGCCGAAATCCTGTATCGCACCGCGGAGCTGCTGGTGCAGCGCAAGGAAGAATTCTCCAGGGACATGACGCGCGAAATGGGCAAAGTGCTGGCCGAGACGCGTGGCGACGTACAAGAAGCCATCGACATGACGTACTACATGGCAGGCGAGGGGCGGCGGCAGTTTGGACAGACTACACCGTCGGAACTGCCGAACAAGTTCGCGATGAGTACTAGACAGTCAATTGGAGTATGCGGGATGATTACGCCGTGGAATTTTCCGATGGCCATTCCGTCGTGGAAGATGATGCCGGCGCTGGTTGCTGGTAATACCGTTGTACTGAAGCCTGCAGAAGACACGCCGCTTTCCTCATATCACCTGATACAGACGATGGTGGAGGCTGGGCTGCCTAAGGGCGTGGTGAACCTGGTCAGCGGAGACGGGCCGAATGCCGGCGCGCCACTTTCGCAGCATAAAGAAGTGCCGGTTATCAGTTTTACGGGTTCAACGGCAGTTGGGAAGATCATCGCCCAAGCCGGTGCGCCCGACTTCAAGCATGTCTCGTTGGAGATGGGCGGTAAGAACATCATCATCGTGATGGACGACGCGAACCTGGATCTGGCGGTTGACGGCGCGGTGTGGGGTGGCTTTGGAACAACCGGCCAGCGCTGTACTGCCGCAAGCCGCGTTGCGGTGCATAAGAGTGTTTATGGGGAATTCGCTAAGCGACTGGCTGAGCGCGTGAAGCGCTTGAAAGTTGGCAATGGCCTGGATGCCGGAATTGAAATGGGTCCGTGCATCAACGAGCAGCAACTGCAAACGGTCATGTCGTACGTGGAAATCGGCAAAAATGAAGGCGCAAAACTGCTGACCGGCGGCAATCGGCTGGACGGCGGAGCCTATGGCAAAGGCTGGTTCCATGAACCGACGTTGTTTGGAGATTGCTCGGCCAAGATGCGCATCGCACAGGAAGAAATTTTTGGGCCGGTGGTCTCGCTGATTCCGGTGAGCGATTTTGCCGAGGCAATTGAAGTCGCCAACGGTGTGCCGTACGGGCTTTCGGCTTCGATTTACACCAGGAACGTCAATCAGGCGTTTGCCGCGATGCGCGATATTTACACCGGCATCGTCTACGTTAACGCGCCGACGATCGGCGCGGAGACCCACTTGCCATTCGGCGGAACGAAGCAAACCGGCAACGGCCATCGCGAAGCAGCCATTGCGGCGATTGATTTCTATACCGAGTGGAAAACTCTGTATATCGACTATTCCGACAAGCTGCAACGCGCACAGATTGATAACGCTGATTAGAACGAGGAGTGTTGCTCGGACACAAAACCGCGCAACTTGTCATCCTGAGCGGGCAGCGCGGGGGAAGGATCTCAACGTAGACCTTGTCGCGGAACTCAGCGGCGCGGCAATACACGGGAGAGGAAAAGCCGCCAATTGACCCGGACTTGACAGGGTTCCTACAATAGAAGGTAGCACTCGACAATTGCTCAGCAAATGGGGCGAGTGCCGCTATGCGCAATGCACCACTCCAGGAACGGCGTAACCGGCAAATACTAGCTGACCTTGTCCGGACGTATATCGAGACAGGTGAGCCGGTGTCTTCGCGTGCGATATCAAAGCGCTTCGAAGAGACCCTGAGTACCGCCACGATTCGAAACGTCATGGCCGATCTCGAAGACGGCGGCTTTTTGTACCAGCCGCATACCTCGGCTGGGCGGGTTCCAACCGCCGCGGCGTACCGCTTTTTCGCCCAGGAAATTGCCACCCAGGCTACGCTGAGCATCGAAGACAAAGAGTGGATCCGCCGCGAATTTTCCGGGGCGGCCAATCGCGTGGAGATTACCGAGCGGGCGGGACACGTGCTTGCGGAAGTCTCAAACGGACTCGGCATTGTGGTGTCGCCGCCGCTCGGAAGGACCGTGCTGGAGCACGCCCGAATTTGGCTGCTGCCGGATGGCCGGGTGGTATTTGTGTTGATCTCGCCGGGCGGAGTGACCCGCGACAAGGTACTGCGGCCGCCACGCGTTTTTTCGCAACAGGAACTGGACGCGACCGCGGAATTCCTGAACCGGCAATATTCGGGTTGGACGCTCGAAGCGATTCGTTCGGATCTGCTGGTCAAGCTGGCAACGGAAAGCGAGCGCTACGAAGGGTTGCTACGCGGCGCTCTGGCGCTCTGTGATCCGGCAATCCTCGGCGACGAGACCAGTTCGCAGCTCCATGTGGAAGGCACCGCGCAAATTGTGGGCGCGCCGGAATTTTCGAACCAGGCGCAATTGCGGGAACTGTTGTCGGCTATCGAGGAAAAACATCGACTGGTAACAGTGCTGAACGCGTGCATCGACTCGCCGGAACCTGTGCTGGTACAAATCGGTGTGAAAGAGATTTCGCAGGCCGGGGACAATCTGGCGCTGATTAGCGCCGCTTACACTCGCGTCGATGGGGTGCAAGGTTCGCTCGGAGTGCTGGGACCGACGCGCATGCATTACGAGCGCGCGATCAATGCCGTCGCTTATGTGGCGCAAATTTTCAGCGAATCGTTAAGTAAGATTTCCTGACTGGAACTGAGCAAGATTTCTTGACCAAAAAGGTGACAGTGTGAGTGAAAAGGACACAAAAATACCAGCGAGTCGCACAGACGACAATCCGGAAGGCAATTTAGAAACGGATTCGTTGCGCGGCGATGCGGGCGTTGCGAAGCTCGCCGCGGACCTGGAAGATTTGCGGCAGACGCTGTTGCGCCGGCAGGCAGATTTCGACAACTACAAGAAGCGCATCGAAAAAGAGCGTACCGAGGACAGCAAACGCACCACCGCCAGGCTGATCGAAGCATTGATTCCGACCGTTGATGGTTTCGAACAAGCGTTAGCAGCCCATCGCGAAGCCGAATACGAAAATTACCGCCGCGGCTTCGAACTGATCTACAAGCAACTGGTCGAACATATTTCCAAGCTGGGAGCGGAGCGAATCGATCCGACTGGAAAACAGTTTGATCCGCATCTTCATCAAGCCATGGACCGCACCGAAACCCATGACCATGCCGACGGCACGGTACTGCAGGTTTTTCAGCCCGGATATCTATTCCACGGAAGAGTGCTTCGTCCGGCGATGGTGCGTGTAGCGGTTCAACCGGCTACCGCATCGAAAGCAATTATTAACTAAGCCCGATTGCGGGGCGGGTTGTTGAGGGCCAGGCACTTTAGATCAATTTTGCCGCCTGTAAGCTAACCCCCGCTTGTAACATAAATACAACAGTAAAAAGGAACAGGACGAATGCCGAAGGCGAACCAACGCGACTTTTATGAAGTGCTCGGCGTGAGCAAGACCGCCTCGGTCGACGAGATCAAGTCTTCCTACCGCAAGGCGGCGCTCAAATGGCACCCCGACCGCAGTCCCGAAAATAAATCGGAAGCTGAAGCGAAATTCCGCGAATGCACCGAAGCTTATAGCGTTCTGAGCGATCAGGAAAAACGGCAGATCTACGACACCTACGGCCACGCGGGATTGAGCAACGTCGGTGGCGGCGTGGACTTCAACGGTACGATATTTCAGGACTTCCACGACATCTTCGGCGATTTTTTCGGGTTCGAAGACCTTCTTGGTGGCGGCGGCCGGCGTGGTCGCGCTCGCGCGCAGCGCGGCGCGGATTTGCGATATGACATGACGCTCACATTTGAAGAAGCCGCAGCCGGCGTCTCCACAAAAATAAAATTGCCCAAGCAGGAGTTGTGCGCTTCGTGCCACGGCACCGGCGCCAAGGCCGGAACCGGGTCCAGTGCCTGCCAGACCTGTGCTGGCCGCGGGCAGCTTGCCTACCAGCAGGGATTTTTCACCATCACGCGGACTTGCCCGACTTGCCAGGGCGCGGGACAAATTATCAAGGAACGTTGCCCGGATTGCCGCGGTCAGGGCCGTATCGAGCGCGACAAAACGATTGATCTGCGCATTCCGGCGGGCGTCGACACAGGCACCCGGTTGCGGGTTCCGAGTGAAGGTGAAGCGGGTGCAAACGGCGGGCCGACTGGCGATTTGTATGTCGTCCTCGATGTCAAAGAGCATCGGTATTTCGAACGGCGCGGCGCGGACCTTTATTGCACCATTCCGGTGAGCATCGCGCAAGCTGCACTGGGCACGGATCTACCGGTCCCCGGACTCAACGGCGAAGAGCGCCTCAAGATTCCCGAGGGCACTCAGAGCGGCGCGGTGTTCCGCAACAAAGGACACGGCTTACCCGACCCACGCGGCGGTGGAAAAGGCGACTTGTACTACCACGTTCGCGTACTGACTCCGTCGAAGTTAACTCGCGAGCAGCGCAAACTGATGGAGCAACTCGGCGCGACACTGAAAGTCGAGAACAAGGCTGCGGAACGCGGCTCGTCATTCTTCGACAAAGTAAAAGATATTTTTGGATAGCGGTAGCTGACGACGAGGCTTCCGGTTGCGAAGACGATTTTTTGTCGATGCGTTTGAGGCCGGCCGCGCCATACTGGCGGGCTGCCGAGCCCGGACAGCTTTACGAGCTAAGTGACGGCGCCTCGGTGTGGCTTGGCAAGATCGAGTTCGCCGCCAAAGACGAAATACAATTCTCCCTCGTTGAACCGCTTCCGGTTCGAACTTCCTCCCTCGACAAAACACTCCTGCTGGCCGTCGTGAAATTCGATGCGTTTGAATGGGCGCTGGAAAAAGCCACCGAACTGGGGGTCAATCGCATCGTGCCTCTGGCTGCGGCGCGCTGCGAAAAAGGTCTGCTGAGCGCAGCAGCCAAGCGCGCCGAACGTTGGAAGAAAGTCCTGTTCGAATCGTCGCAACAGTCGCGACGCGTACGTTTGCCGGTGATGGAGCCCGTGGCAATGTCAAGTGAAGCGTTTGCGGCCACCGATTCCGATTTGAAAGTAATGCTCTCCGAGCGCGCCGACGCCCAATCGTTGCGAAAACTTTTGAGCGGACGTTCGGCTAATTCCATCGCGCTGGCGATCGGCCCGGAAGGCGGCTGGACGGACGAAGAGCTCGCCGCAGCACAAAAAAAAGGATTCGAAGCGGCCTCGCTAGGCAATCTGATCCTGCGAACCGAGACTGCGGTCACTGCGTGCCTCGCGTCCGTGAATTTCGCGCTGGAAGCGGACTTTGAGTGACCGAGAATGCATCTGGAAACCCCAGCGTCCCGCGTGCTATAAAAGAAGTAGTACGCAACAATGCCGAACTCGGACGAGCGCCCACTGACCACCACCCACCGTCAAGCATCACAAAGATCGCCAGCGCCACTTGCGCCACGAAATTCGTGTTTGGACTCGCGACCTGCTCATCGCAGTCGGTCTCGCGCTGGTCATCATCATTTTTCTGTACCAGCCGGTGAAAGTGGAAGGCACCAGCATGGCGCCGCTGCTTTCCGACCAGGAACGGATTTTCATCAACAAGTTTGTGTATCGCTTCGAGCCGATCAATCGCGGTGATGTGGTCGTGTTCTGGTATCCGCTCGACCGCACCAAGTCGTTTATCAAGCGTGTCATTGCTCTCCCCGGCGAGAGCGTCGATATCCGGCAAGGCATGGTTTACGTCGACGGCCAGCAGATCAAAGAGCCGTACGTTCCGCCGCAATATGAAGACTTGAGCGATTACGGCCCGGTGCGGGTACCTCCCAACATGTACTTTGTGATGGGAGATCATCGCATCAGTTCCAACGATTCCAGAGTTTTTGGCCCGGTCCCCAGCCGGTTTATTTACGGCCGTGCGGTGTTTGCGTATTGGCCCGTGGATCACTTCGGTTCGCTCTCAGCGACCGCCGAAGCACAAGAAAAATGAAACAATTTAA
>WNFM01256872.1_pt2 | contig 25892 bp, 28 predicted proteins | sample 5400271 | NCBI WGS metagenome assembly WNFM01 (sample SAMN13153352, study PRJNA577476) | soil metagenome | isolation source: 60 cm saprolite on Douglas fir-dominated hillslope | place: USA:California | collected 2013-09-17 | reverse complement strand
CTTCGGTTCGGCCGCGGTTCCGGTGACGGATGGCGCCGTCGTCACGGGCGTGTCCGTTGCGCTCCAGCCAGTCGGGCAGAGCCTGGTCGGGGGAACCGTTTCACTTCCCGCGCTGTACTCGATCGCCGGGGCGAGCGCGGAAAGTTGGCTCGTCCTCCCTGGCAACAAATGGCTCCGCTGGCGGTTGGGCACCGACGTCGTGCCGGCGGACGGGTTTGCGGTGGCGCTGCCTTCGATCGATGGCGCGACCGCCTGGCTTGCCATCTACGGGAATGCTCCCCCGGCGGGAAATTCGCCACCGTCCTTTGGCCGGCACGCGCGCCGGCTGGATCTCCCGCCCCACGACCAGGTTTTCCGGATCCCGGCGCCGCCTGACCTGCTCGATCCGGCCGACGGCACATCCCTCGACGCCGCGACGGCCTTTCGCTGGAATGCCGGCGAGTCAGGTGGCTCTTCCACCCTTCAGCTCTTGTGTGACTGGGGCTGGCCAACTTCAACGACGGTCAGCAAGGACCCGATCTACGTCTCATACACCATCGAGACACCGGGCACCGGGCTCACGCTCCCTGCGATCCCCGGCGTCGCGCTTCGCGCGGGTGCATCCTGCCACTGGTCGGTCAAGTGGTGCGCCACCACCGATCCAGCCGCGGAGGTGCGCTGCGCGGTGTCCGTGGAGCGCGCCATCGTGACACCGTAAGCGATAGAGGTCCTGCTGTGCGGGCGATGGTCCTCACCAGAACCGGCGCGCCACTCGAGCTGGAGGAGCGGCCCGTTCCGGTGCCGTCGGACGGAGAGGTGCTCCTCCGGGTGCGCGCGTGCGCGGTCTGCCGCACCGATCTGCACGTCGACGGCGAGCTCGAGTCGGTGCGTCCGCCGCTCGTGCCCGGCCACGAGATCGTCGGAGAAGTCGTCTCCGCCGGCGCGGGCGTCTCGATCGCAGCGGGGACGCGGCTCGGGGTTCCCTGGCTCGGCTCGAGCTGTGGACGCTGCGAATTCTGCGCGCGCGGCCAGGAGAACCTCTGCGACACGGCGCGATTCACCGGCTATCAGATCGACGGCGGCTACGCCGAGTACACGGTGGCCGATCACCGTTACTGCTTTCCCATTCCCGAGGGGCTGGGCGACGCGGAAGCCGCACCGCTCCTCTGCGCCGGGGCGATTGGCTACCGCTCGCTGCGAATGGCGGGCGCTGGCCGGCGGCTGGGCCTCTACGGATTTGGCGCTGCCGCACATCTGGTGGCGCAGATCGCGCTCTTCGAAGGACGAGAGGTCTACGCCTTCACGCGCGAGGGCGACCGCGCTGCGCAGGAGTTTGCCCGCGTGATGGGAGCGCGCTGGTCCGGCTCGAGCGACGAATCCCCTCCGGTCGAGCTGGACGCCGCGATCATTTTCGCGCCGGCCGGACCGCTGGTGCCCGCCGCGCTGCGCGCAGTGCGCAAAGGCGGCACCGTCGTCTGCGGCGGGATCCACATGAGCGACATCCCGTCGTTCCCCTATTCCCTCCTCTGGGGCGAGCGCGTGCTGCGCTCGGTGGCCAACCTCACGCGCCGCGACGCGGCCGAGTTTCTCCAGCTGGCGCCGCGAGTGCCGGTGCGGGCACGCGTGGAAACGTTCCGCCTCGACGAAGCGAACGCGGCGCTCGATCGGTTGCGACACGGCGATCTGACCGGCGCCGCGGTCCTGATCCCCTGAGGATCACTCGAGGGCCGCGGCTATTTCTGCTGAAGGACGCGCAGCATCGACGAGGCAGCTGCCGCTCCGGCGGGCAGCTCGAGCGCAGCCAGGTTCCCGCGCGTGTCGAAGAGCGGGCCGCCGCGGAATTCCGCGGGCAGGCGGGCGCTCGTGTGCAGGCGCTTGTCCGCGACGTGGTCGACTTTCACGCCCATGACGTCGACACTGTTTCCGTCGGTGCCCATGGCGAGAAGTTCGTCGGCGATGTCCGGGTCCGCGGGAGCGATGGCGGCGCCCGGGATGCTGCGAGCTTCGTCGGGAAGTTGCAGCACGGCGATGCCGAGCAGCGTGTCGCCGCCGAGGAGCGATGCGGGCAGGGGGCCCAGGCCGCCGACCACCACCGTGATCTCCGCAGGCGTGATGGCGCCGTCGGCGTCGCGCGTGAGCAGGCCGTGCAGATCGGTGAGCACCCGGCCGCCCCCGATCAACACGCCCGATGCGGTGGAGCGTCCTTCGGGTGCGGTGGCGCTGACGAACACCGTCCAGTTGTGTGCACGCTCGGCGACGGCGCGCAGATCCGGCGCCGGCCAGAGCGGGCGCACCAAGGCGCCGAGAAGTGCGAGTACGAATCCCAACGTCGCGGCCTCCTCTCTCCATGAGGTGGACGCCGCGCGTCGCCAAAAAGTTCCAACGGAAACGATTTGAAACAGCGGACTATGTTTTGAGCGCCGCGCGCAGCTCGGGCGGAAGCGCGCCGGCGTCGGCGACCAGGTGTGCCGTCTTGAGCTGCGCCTCGGCGCTGCCGTCCTCCACTTTCGCTTGCCGCACCCGCGCGTAGGTGCCCGCTTCGAGATGCTTGAGCACCAGCGGTGCGAGCTGCCCGCCGGCGCGCAGGCGGCCGTAGTCGAACGACGCGTCGCCGAGCGCCGCGTCCGCTGCCTCGCGCAGCACCGCGAGCGTGCTCTCGGGCGGCGCGCCCTGCGCCTCGAGAATCAGCGCGTAGCCGGGCCGCTCGCCGCCGAGCCGCGGCGCGAGCGTGAAGTAGGTCGCTTCGATGCCCGCCTTCGCGAGAGCACGCGCCACCGCAGTGTTGACGTGGCTCTCGTCGAGCTTCTCGCCGGCGAGATTGGAAGCGGCGCCAACCTTGCGCACGAAGCGGATGCGCGGCGCGCGGCGATGAAAGCCGCACACTTCGACGACGTCGCCCAGCTGATATCGATAGAGGCCCGCCGAGGTGGTCAGGATGATCTGGTAGCGCTTCCCGTCTTCCAGCTGCCAGGCGAAGCGCGGCCGCTCCGCGCCCTCCTCGAGAAATTCGAAGAAATGCGAGGTCAGCGCCAGCGCGCCGCCCGGCTCCTCCTCACCCATCGGGATCGAGCACCAGCCCTCGCACGCGCTGTAGATCGCATCGCGCACCGCGACGTCCGGGCCGAGGCGGCGCTTCAACTCCGGCACGTAGAGCCCCGCGGTCGCGCCGGTCCAGCAGTAGACGAGGCGCAGCGACGGCCACGATCGTCCGCTCTCCACGCGGCGCGCCAGCGACGGCCGCGGACCGCCGAGCGCGCGCTGGAAGAAATCGCGCTGCGCGGACGGAAGATCGAGCGCAGGCAGCTTTCCCTCGCGCAAGCAGCGCGCGAGAGGCTCCGCCTGCGCCTCCAGATCACGCAAGAGATAGACGATCGGCGCGGGAAAAATTCCGGCGATGATCGACGGATCGCCAAGCGTCGCGCAGAGCAAGGCGAGGAAACTGCGCGCGCGCAGATCGCGCACTTCGAACAGCTCGTACGGCCAGGCGTAGATGGCGCGCACCAGCGCCGGCATCTGCGTGAAGTTGAATCCGCTCATGGTGCCCACGTCGTTCCCGTCCGCCGCCCGCGCCACCCGGCGCGATCCGACGAAGTAGAGCGCGCGCGAGTGAAACGCCGCGGGGAAGCGCTGTCGCAAATGCCAGAGCGAGACATGCACCGTGCGCTGGAACTCGTCGCGGTACGAATGGGTGATCGGGATGTGTTTGGGTTCGCCGGTCGAGCCCGTGGTGCGGACGTAATAGACGGGCGCGTCGGCGGTGAGCAGATTGCGCGCGCCTTCCATCTCGCGCTTGACCCACGGCTGCAGCCCGGCCGGCGTCAAGAGCGGCGCGCGCTGGTACGCCTCAGCGGTTCGCACGTTCGCGAAGTGCGCGCCTGCGTACTCGGTACCGCGGTTGCGCTCCAGGATCTCCGCGAGCCGCGCGCGCTGCGCTCCCTCGGGATCGGCGGCCGCTTCCTCGAAGGCGCGAACGTGCTTGCCGCGCGCGAGGTTTCCGGCGAAGTGCAGCAGCGACGGAAAGAGCGCCATCGCCCATGTTAACCTCGCGCCGCATGAAGAGACCAACTGCGTGAGCCGGACCTTCCGCGTCTTTCTTCTTCCCTGGCTGGCCGCGGCGCCGATGGCGCTGGCGAGCCTGGATCCGATCCGCTTCTTCCACGACGGGCGCTGCCTTTTCGCCTTTTTCTCCCTCGCCGTCGGACTTGCGCTCGAGAATGCGCTGGTCAATGCGCGCAGCGTCGCGGAGTCCACCTCGCCCGAGCAGACGAAGCGCGATCGCAAGAGCTTCGAGCTCTCGTCGTTGATCAACATCTTCTGTTTCTACCTGCCCGCGTTCGACTACTTTCATCTGCCGGCGATCGTTCCGCGCACGACCGCCACGTTGATCGCCGGCATCGTCCTCTGGGAAACGGGCGGCCTCCTGCGCCTCGCGGCCATGCGCACGCTGGGCCGCTTCTTCACCATGCGCGTCGCGGTGCTCGGCGGACACGAGGTGGTGCGCGACGGGCTCTACCGCTACGTGCGCCACCCGGCGTACACGGGCTGGTTTCTGCTCTCGGTCGGGCTGGCCTTGATCTTCGGCAGCGTCATCGGGCTCGCGGGCGCGACGCTCTTCATCGTGGTGCTCGGCTGGCGCGTCAAAGTCGAAGAAGAGGCGCTCGCCACCGAGTTGGGCGATGCGTACCGCAGCTACATGCACGACGTGCCGAACCGCTTCGTGCCCGGCCTTTTCTGATGCGCGCGGTCGAGCTTTTCGAGGAAGAGCTGGGCGCTCCGGACTTCGAGCAAGCGCTCGCGCACGACGAGCGCGAAGAGTTTCCCCAGCCGCTGGTGTCGAAGCTTGTCGCCATCGGCTATCCGGGTCATCTGGTGCCTGCGAACCAGGGTGGAAAGCTGGTCGCGTTCGACCAGGCATTACAGCTTCAGCGCTGCGTTGCGCGGCGCGATCTGACGGCAGCCATCGCCGTCGGCCAGAGCTTTCTCGGCACCACTCCCGTGTGGCTGGCAGGATCGGCGGCGCAGCGAGAGCGGATGGCGCGGCTGCTTCTGCGCGGCGGCTCGGCGGCCCTCGCGCTCACGGAGGAGGAGCACGGCAGCGATGTGCTTGCCGGCGAAGTGCGGGCGGAGCCAGGCTGGACGCTGCACGGGCGCAAGTGGCTGATCAACAACGCCACCCGCGGCGACGCGCTGAGCGTCCTCGCCCGCACTGCGCCCGAGGGCGGCCTCTCAGGGTTCACCGTCTTTCTCCTCGAGAAACCGTGCTCGGGCGTCACGCCGCTGCCAAAGATTCACACGCACGGCATCCGCGGCGCAGACATCAGCGGCGTGCAGCTGGACGGCGCACCGGCTGAGCCGGTCGGCGCGATCGGATCGGGCGCCGATCTGATCCTGAAGTGTCTTCAAATTACACGCATCGGCTGCACCTCGTTCTCGCTGGGCGCGCTCGACACGGCGCTGCGGCTGGCGCTGGATTTCGCGGCCGATCGCAAGCTCTACGGCGGCAGCGTGCTGGAGATCGCGCACGCGCGCTCGCTGCTGGCGGGCGCGTTCGCAGATCTCCTGCTCTGCGAGGCGGCCGCGATCGGCGCGGCGCGCGCGGTCCAGGCTGCGCCGGAGCAGCTGCCGCTCTGGTCGGCGGCGGTGAAGTACTTCGTGCCCACCACCTGCGAGCGCGCGATTCGCGATGCGGCGGTGGTTCTGGGGGCGCGACACTACCTGCGGGCGGGGCCGTTTCAGAAGTTGCTGCGCGACGCGGCCGTGGTGAGTTTGTTCGACGGGAGCACGGCGGTGGCGCTCGACTCCATCGGGATGCAACTGCCGAGGTTGCAGGCAGAGGGGCTCGCGGCTCCCGCGCTCCCAGCGATCTTCACTCTGGCGGAGCCGCTGCCGCCCATCGACGGAACGCGTTTCGAGCTGCTCAACAACGGCCGCGACGACGTGCTGCAGGGCGTGAAAGATTCCCGCGTCGCGTCTGAGTTCGCGCGCCTCCGCACGGCAGCCGCGGCGCTGCCGCGTGAGAAGCGAAAGCGATCGCCCGAGCTCTTCGCGCTTGCCCAGCGCTACTGCGCGCTGCACGCCGCTGCTTCGTGCGAGCACCTCGCCGCGCACAATCCGCAGCTCGACCGGAGCGTGCTCCAACTCTGCATCTCCCGTGCGCTGGGAGAGACGGTCGAACTGGAGGCGCTGGTGCCGCTGCTCCTGCGCCTGCATCGCGAGCGGCGGATGTTTTCGCTGCTCTCACCAAAGATTGTTTAGGTGCGCTCCCGCGGTCGCGTCGACGACCGCGCCGGTGATGACCGCAGCCTGCGTCGAGCAGAGGAAGGCCACCACGTCCGCGATCTGCGCCGCGGTCGGAATCGCGCGCGTGGCCGTCGCGCGCTCGAGCTTCTCCCGATGCGGCGGGTCGCCCGCGATGCGCGCCTGCAGCCGCTCGGTCTCGGCGAATGCGATGGCGCAGACGTTGGCCGTGATTCCGCGGCGGGAGTAGTCGAGCGCGATGCCGCGCAGGAGCCCTTCGAGCGCTGCCTTGCCTGCGGCGTAGAGGGTTCCGCCCGAGACGCCGGTGCGCGCCGCAACGCTGCCGAGGCCGACGATGCGGCCGAAGCGCGCTTCCAGCATGTCGGGCAAGACGCGCTTGCAGATGGAAACCGCGCTCTGCACGTCGACGGCAATGAAGTTCGCGGCCTCAGCGTCCTCGACGTGTTGCAGCTTCTGCGGCCGGTAGAGAGCGGCCGCCCCGAGCACGAGCAGCGTCGGCGGCCCGAGCTCCGCGCGCACGCGCGACAAAGCAGCGTCGACGGCTCCTGCATCGGTTGCATCCGCCGGAAGCGCCAGCGCCTTGCGCCCGAGCGCGCGCGCTTGCAGCACGGTCTCCTCGAGCTCGGACGCCGTCCGCGAAAGCACGCCGACGTGGGCGCCCTCCCGTGCCAGGGCCAGCGCCGCCGCGCGCCCGATTCCGCGGCCGCCGCCTACCACGAGCGCAACCCGGTCTGCGATGCCGAGATCCATGCGTATCGTTGTACTGTCAGTGGATGGCGGCGGTCGAGTTGGGTCCCATCGACGGCATCGCGATCCTGGGCGGCGGGACAGCATTTCCCTCTCGCGAGCTGCAGAACGCGGAGGTCCTGCGGGGGCTGCCCGCCCCTCCGCGCAGCGACGAGCAGCTGCAATTTCTCGCGGCCGGCGCGCGCGAGACGCTCGGACTCGAGCGGCGAAGATGGGCGCATCCCGTGGGCGCGCCGCTCGATCACGCCTCGGAGGAGACCACGCTGGACCTCGCGCTGCGCGCTTCGCGGGCGGCGCTGCACGACTCAGGAGTCGCGGCCGGCGAGCTGTCGCTCATCCTCTGCGCAACCTCGACGCCGCACCGGATGACGTCGACCGTCGCGGCGCCGCTCGGCTCCGCACTGGGCGCGGCCGCCGCCTGCATGGACACCCGCACGGGCTGCTCGGGCGGCCTCTTCGCGCTCACCACCGCGGCGCTCTATCTCGGCGCGGGGAGCGGGCCGGCGCTGATCGTCGGTGCAGAAACATTTTCGAAGATCATTCCACCGCAACATCGCGGCGCGCAGCTGGCCCTCGGCGACGGAGCAGCTGCGCTGGTGATCGGAAAGCGAAAAGGGGCGCAGCTCGTCTCCGCCTTCCTCGAGACGGACGGTGCGCTGGGCCGCCTCATCACCACCGACGGCGCGCTGCCGCCCACAGAGAGCGAGATCGCCCGCGGCGGCTATCAGTTGTCGGGTGCGCCGGAAGAGCTCTCGCAGGTGGTGCCACAGAAATACGCGGCGGCGATCGGCGCAGCGCTGAAGCGCGCCGGCAGCGCGACGATCGATCTCTTCGTCCCGCACCAGACGAGCCGCGAGCTGATCGCAAAGGTCGCCGCCGGATCGAAGATTCCGCTCGCGCGCACCTTCATCAACGTCGAGCGCCACGCCAACATCGGAGCGGCGGGCTGGATGGCGGCGCTCGTCGAAGCGCGCGAGGAAGGGCGCTGCCCCAGCGGAACTCGCCTGCTTCTCGCGTCGGTGGGCGGCGGCGGTGCTGCAGTGCTGATCGATCTGCGCGAGTCGGATGCGCCCGCGCTGGTCACCGCCGAAGGCGAGGAGTTCTCGTATCGCGCGCTCGCGGAAGCCGTCCGCGCGGAAGCAGGCGCGCTGCGAGAGCAGGGCGCCGGACCGGGCAAGCTCGTGGCGCTCGCGTTGCCCAAGGCGAAGCAGTTCGTCGTCTCCGCGCTCGCCGTCTGGGAGTGCGGCGCGGCGCTCCTGCCGCTCGACGTGCGCGCAGGGCTTCAACCAGTGCAGGCGCTCCTCGGGAGGGCACGGCCTTTTCTCCTGCGCACCGCAGACGCCATCGAGCAGATCCCCCAGGCGCGCGAACTCGACGCGCGCGTGGCGCTGCTCCTCTTCACCTCGGGATCGTCGGGCCCGCCCAAGGGCGTCCTGCTCTCGCGCGACGGCCTGCGAGCGAACGTCGAAGCAATCCTGCGCTACCTGCCGGCCGCGCGCGCCGCCATCGTCCTGCCGCTCACCTACAGCTACGCTCTGGTGGGTCAGCTGCTGACGGCGCTGCACGCGGGCGCGACCGCGCTCCTGCTCGGAGAGCTGAAGTATCCGGCGGAGCAGCTCGCGGCCATGGTGCGGTTGCAGGCGACCGGCCTCTCGTCGGTGCCGTCGTCGCTGCGTCTGCTGGCACGCGCGGTGATGGAGGGCAGCGATGCGCCCGGGCTGCGCTACCTCGCATCGGCGGGAGCGCCACTCGACGCAGCCACCATCGCGCTCCTGGGCTCGGCGTTTCCGGGCGCGCGCATCTGGAACCAGTACGGGCTCACCGAGGCTTCCCCGCGCGTGGCGGCCATCTCCGACGACGATCCGGCGTTCGAGGAGGGTTCGGCGGGCCGGCCGCTGCAAGGCGTTGAAGTCCGCACGGAGCGCGAGGAGATCCTCGTCCGCGGGCCGTCGGTGATGCTCGGTTACCTCGACGATCCGGAAGCGACCACGCGTGCGCTCGCGGGCGGCTGGCTGCACACGGGCGACCTCGGGCGCGTGGATCCCTCGGGCCGCCTCTTCGTGCACGGCCGGGGCGACGGGGTTGTGAAGTGCGCGGGCGAGCGCGTGGGCCTCGACGAAGTTGCCTCAGTCCTGCGCGAGTGCCCGGGCGTGGCCGATGCCTGCGTGGTCGCGCTCCCCGACGAGGCTCTGGGCGCGCGGCTGATCGCGTTCATCGAATCGACGCCCGAGGTCGTGCCGGCGGCGCGCAGGACGCTGCGCGAGAAGTTGCTGCCCGCGAAGCGGCCGGGGCAGATCATCGCGCTCGACGCGCTGCCGCGAATGCCGTCGGGAAAGATCGATCGGCAGGCGCTCCAGCGCCGGGCGGAGACGGCGTGAACCTGGAAGTGCTCGAGGTGATCCGGCAATTCGCCGACGCGCCTGGCGATCCCGCCGCGCCGCTGGAGCTGACTTCGCTCGAGCTGGTCCAGCTCGCGGAGGCTCTCGAGGAGCGCTTTGGATTCGTGGTCGCGGCGCGCGAGCTGAGCGCCGCCAACTTCGGGACGGCTACGCGGATCGCCGAGTTCGTCGCGCGCAAGCGGGGCCCGCTGTGAGCCTGCGGATCTTCCGGCCCGCGGAGTTCGGCAAAGGCGTGCGCATCGCAGCGACCGGGAGCTACCTTCCGGAGCGCGTAGTCACCAACGCCGATCTGATCGCCGCCGGCGCGCCGCTGACCGCTGACGAAATCGTCCGCCTATCGGGCATCCACACGCGCCGCTGGGCCGCGGCCGGCGAGGCGACCAGCGACCTCGCGGCGCACGCCTGCCGCCGCGCGCTCGCCAGCGCAGCATTTCCAGCGTCACGCGTCGATCGACTGATCCTTGGCACCGTCTCGCCCGACTTCTCGAGCCCGAGCGCGGCCTGCATCGTCCAGCGGGAGCTGGGCCTCGACGGCGCGCCCGCCTTCGACGTGACCGCGTCCTGCAGCGGCTTTCTCTATGCGCTCGACGTTGCCGCGCGGGCCGTCTGCACGGGAGACGCATCGGCCCTCGCCTGCGCCGCCGACATCCGCTCGCGCTTCCTCGACCCGCACGACCGCGCCACCTGCGCGCTCTTCGGCGACGGCGCGGGCGCGGCGCTCCTGGTTCCAGGGAGGCCGGGCCATGGGCTCCTCTGCATCGGCCTGCACGCCGACGGCAGCGGCGCGCGTTCGGTGTTCGTGCCGGCCGGCGGGTCGCGCGAGCCGGCCAGCGCCGAAACCGTCGCGGCGCGCAAGCACTTCATCCGCATGGCCGAGGGGCCGCAGGTCTACCTGACCGCCGTCGAAGGAATGGTCGCGACGGCCGAGGCGCTGCTCGCCGCGGAGAAGCTGTCGATCGCCGACATCGATCTGGTCGTGCCGCACCAGCCGAATCGCCGCATCCTCGATCGCCTCGCGCGCATCCTGAAACTTCCCGAGGAGAAGCTCTTCGTCAACGTCGACCGCATCGGCAACGTCTCGGGGGCGACCTGCGCGATCGCGCTCGACGAGGCGCTGCGCACGGGGCGCGCCAAAGCCGGTTCGCGTGTCCTGCTTCTGGCCGCGGGCGCCGGCTACACGGCGGGCGCAGCGTTGCTCGAGATCGACGACGCGCTCGTCAGCGCTTGTGCAGCCTGACGCGGATGCCGTTGCGGGGGCGCAGCGTGATGAGCGGCTCGGGGAGGACTTCCTGGTCGATCACTTCCAGCCGGAAGCGCCGCGCGACAGCGGCCAGCACCAGCGCCATTTCGGTCAGCGCGAATGAATTGCCAATGCATTGGTGTGGACCGCCGCCGAAAGGCAGATAAGAAAAACGCGGGCGCTGCTCGGCAGCGGCGGCTTCGAAGCGCGCAGGGTCGAACTCCTCGGGGCGCTCCCAGAACTGCGGATGGCGGTGAAGCGCGTAGATGGAGAGCAGCACCAGCGACCGCTCGGGAATGCGATAGCCGCCCAATTCCGTCTCGGCCGCGGTCCGGCGCGGAATCATCCACACCGGCGGATATAGGCGGAGCGATTCGTCGACGATGCGTCGCGCGAGGCCGAGCCGGGGCAGCGCGTCGACGCCCGGACCGGCGGCTTCCACTTCCGCCTCGAGTTGCGCGCGCACGGCCGGCGCGCGTGCGACCAGATAGAGCGTCCACGAGAGCGCCGTCGCGGTGGTCTCGTGGCCGGCGAGGAACATGGTGAGTACCTCGTCGTGGAGCTGCTCGTCGTTCATCGACTCGCCCGTCTCCTCGTCGCGCGCTTCCAGCAGCATCGAGAGCAGGTCGTCGCTCGCCCGCGCCCGGCGCTCGCGGATCACACGGTAGACGATGCCATCGAGCGCCGAGCGGGCACGCCGGAAACGCAGGTTGGCCGGCGTGGGCCACGACGCCGGCAGCGGTACGGGCGCAAGACCGCGGTCGCGGATGTAGCGCAGCACCTCTGAAAACGCCGCGTCGACCTGGTCCGCATTCCCGCTCACGTCCATGCCCAGCAGCGTCTCGCTGACGATGCGCAGCGTGAGGCGCATCATCTCGGCGCCCAATTCGATCTCCGCCCCGTCGCGCCAGCCGTCGATCGTCTCGGTTGCGGCGCGCGACATGGTCTGCGCGAATCCGGCGAGACGCTGCCGGTGGAATGCGGGCTGCGCGATGCGCCGCTGGCGCAGCCAGAAATCGCCTTCGCTGGTGAGGAGGCCGTTGCGGATCAGCAGGCGCATGTTGTCGAAGGCGCGCGTCTGCTTGGTGAAGAGCTTCGGGTCCAGCAGGACCGTCTTCATCTGCTCGGGGCCGCGCACGAGGTGCACCGCCGTCGGGCCGAATGTGAGCCGCACCACATCGCCGTGATCGCGGACCGCGTCGGTGATCATCTTGAGCGGATCACGCCGCGCCTGCGGCAGGCTTCCGAGGAGAAATGCGCCGCGCGGACCCGGAGCTGTCCTCGACGGCGGAGCGCTGCTCAAGCAGCTTTCTCGAATCGCGCCCCAGCCGCGATGCGTGTCCGCGGCGGCACGTGCGCGAGCGTGCCCACCACCGCGCCGTTGCCGACGCGCGCGACCGTGTCGATCAGCGCGCCGATTCCGATCTCCGCCCCGTCGCCGATCTGCGCGCCCACCGAGAGGCTGGCGCCCGGCTTGAGCACGGCCTTCTCGCCGATGGTGCAGCCGGGCGCGACCACCACTTGCAGCGCCAGCAGCGCGCCCGCCCCGATGCGCACTTCGCGCAGCACCAGCATGCCGTCGGCGACGAAGTGGCCGGAGATGAAGCAGCGCGCGCCCACCGTCGCGCCGGGGCCCAGCGTCAAGAGTTGCGGATCGAGGATGTCGACGTCGGACGAGATGTTCGCGCTGAAAGCGACGCGCGCTCCCAGTGCGCGCAAGGCGAGGAAGCGCAGCGCGTTCGAGGAGAAGAGCACCGACTTGAGCGAGGGCAAAAAGAGGATTCGCCGCAGCATCGACCGCAGCACCCAGCCGAGAGCGACGGAAGAGAGCCCGCGCGCGAGCGGATATTTTCCCGGGGCGAGGCGCGGACAGAGCGCGCTCAGGGCCGCCACCAGCGCGATCAACGTTAAGAGCGCCGCCACCACGCCGAGCGGCGCGCCGATCCAGAGGGGCAGAGATCGCGCGAGGGAGTAGCCGGCCCACCCCGCGCACCCGTACAGTGCGGCGGCGAGGCTCAGGTAGAGTACGTCGTAGAGCGCGAGCATGGCCTGAGAGTACACCGGGGGAGTTCGATGACCGACGCGGAAGTGCTGGCGAAGATCCGGGAGATCCTCCAGACCGACTTCAAGGTTCCCGCCGACAAGATCACGCCGCAGGCCACTTTCCGCGGCACGCTGGGGCTCGATTCGCTGGACGCAGTCGACCTGATCTACCTGATCGCGAAGGCCTTCGGGATGAAGCCGTCGATCGAGGAGTACAAGGACCTGCACAGCGTGCAGTCGGTGGTCGAGCACGTTCGCCGCAAGGTGGCTGCGTGAGCGATCTGCCCGAGCGCGAAGCCCGCGCCGAAGAGGGCGGCGGGCGGGCTCGGCAGGATCGGCACCGCCGCCTCGGGCGGATGACGGCGCGCGAGCGCATCGCGGCGCTGCTCGACGAAGGCTCGTTCGTCGAGTTGGGCAAGCACGTGATGCACCGGCACGAAGACGAGAGCGACGTGCTCGCTGCGAACCAGCATCCGGGCGATGGCCTCGTCTGCGGTCTCGGCGCCGTCGCGGGGCGCACAGTCGCCGTCTATGCGCACGATCCCACCGTGCTGCGCGGCGCTCTCGGTCATGCGGCGTCGCAGAAACTTTGCAGGCTGCTCGATCTCGCCGGCGAGCGCGGGCATCCGGTGATCGCGCTCGCGGATTGCGACGGCGTCCGCGTCGAGGAGGGGACGGACGCCATCGACGCTTACGGCGAAGTGATCCGGCGGACCATCGCGCTCAAGGGACGCGTTCCGCAGATCACGCTGGTCTGCGGGCTCTGCGTGGGGGCGGCAGCGTACAACGCAGCGCTCACCGATCTGACGGCGATGATCGCGGGCCAGAGCTACCTCTTCATCACCGGCCCCAAGGTCACCAAGGTGGTCACCGGCGAGGACGTCACGCTGGAGGATCTCGGCGGACCCGAGTTGCACGCGCGAAAGACGGGCGCGGCGCACGCGGTGCTGGCGAGCGAGCAGGAGGGCATTGCCTGGGTGAAACGCGTGCTCGGCTATCTCATGGAGCCGCAGGCCGAGGGCGACACGGCTCCCCGTGAGACGCCCGAACTGGAGAAGGTGATCCCCGAGGAGCCGCGCCGCGCCTATGACATGCGCAAAGTGCTGCAGCATGTTTTCGATGACGATTCGATAACCGAATTATCGAATCGCTTCGGCCCGAATCTGCTCACGGCGCTGGCACGGCTGGGTGGGCGCAGCGTCGCCGTCGTCGCCAGCCAGCCCATGCAGCTGGCCGGATGCCTCGATGTGGATGCTTCCCGCAAAGGCGCTGCCTTCGTCACCTGGGCGGGACAGATGAAGCTGCCCATCGTCACGCTGGTCGACGTGCCGGGCTATCTGCCGGGCCGCAAGCAGGAGGAGGGCGGCATCCTCCCGCACGGCGCGACGCTCCTCACCGCTTACGGGAACGCGAAGGTGCCGCTGCTCTGCCTGGTGGTGCGCAAGAGCTTTGGCGGCGCGAGCGTCCTCTCCTTCGCGGCCGACGTCCGGCTGGCGCTGCCGACAGCGCGCATCGCGCCCATGGGCGCCGACGCAACCGTGGAAGTCGTGCTCGGTCCCGAAAACCCTGCCGCCAGCGAGGAGCAAAAGCGCGCGCGTGAGGAGAGGAAGGCCTCCTGGCTCGCGCGGCACGATCACGCGTGGGCGGCCGCCGAGTCGGGCTATGTCGATCGCGTCATCGCGCCCGCGAGAGTTCGCATCGAATTGCTCGCGGCGCTGCAGCGGCTGGAGCGCCGCTAGATGGACCACGAAGTCTCGCGAATTTTTCGCTCGACGTTCCCCGCGGACTTCGAGCGCGAGGATTTCCGCACCGGCGCTTGGCGCAGGATGCCGACGCGGCCGGAGGATCTGAAGCCGCTGCACCCGACCATGCTGCACGCCTTCGCAGCCGCCGCGAAACTCGAGGAGAAGGCCGGCATCACGCTCGTGCCCGAGGACGAAGACGAGCCCGAACGGCACTTGAGCTACGCAAAACTCTACGAGCAATCGAAGCGCTTCGCCGCGGCGCTGCAGAAGCGGGGCGTGAAGCGTGGCGACCGCGTGGTGCTGGTGCTGCCCACCGGTTTCGAATTCGTGCTGGCCTTTTTCGCCGTGCAGCGGCTGGGCGCGATCCCTTGTCCCTCGTATCCGCCGGCCGCGCTCGAGAAGGCGGAGGTGGGCCTCTCGCGCATCGAGCACATCGCGCGCCACTGCGACGCCTCGACCTGCATCACCAACGCGAAGCTGCTCCCGCTGCTCGGGTCGCTGGCGAATCACGTCAAGGGATTGCACGACATCGTCGCTGTAGAGCAGCTGCAGACGGCCGATGCGCGCGGCGCGCCCAAGGCGGTCTCGCGCGGAAACGACCCGGCCTTCATCCAGTACACCTCGGGCTCGACCGGGCATCCGAAGGGCGTGCTGCTCTCGCAGGGAAATCTGGTCGCCAACATCCACGCCGCAGGGCAGGCGCTGCGCATCGGACGGCGAGACGTCGGCGTCTCGTGGCTGCCGCTCTACCACGACATGGGGCTGATCGGAGCGCTGCTCTTCTCCGTCTACTGGCGCATTCCGATGGTGCTGATGGCGCCGACCACTTTTCTTTTGCGCCCCTCACGCTGGCTGTGGGCGATTCACAAGCACCGCGGCACGCTGACGGCCTCGCCCAATTTCGGGTACGCGCTCTGCGCCAAGCGGGTGCGTCCAGGCGACCGGCAGGGGCTCGATCTCTCCTCGATGCGCTGCGCGCTCAATGGCGCCGAGCCGGTCAACCAGAACACGGTGGAAGCTTTTCTGCGCGAGTTCGGGCCGCACGGCTTCCGCGCGGAGGCTACGGAATGGCCGAGTGCTCGGTGGCCGTTTCCTTTCCGCGCCCCGGCGACGCGCACAAACACGTGGTGGTCGACCGCGCCGCGCTGGCCGCAGGCTGGGTCGAGCAGCGCAAAGGCGAAGGCACCAGCACGCTGGTCGCGGTCGGCCGCGCCATTCCCGGCCACGAGGTGAGCATCGTCGACGAGAAGGGCGACGCCGCCGGCTATGGGGAAGTGGGGCACATCATCGTGCGCGGGCCGTCGGTGATGCAGGAGTACTTTCGCGATCCGCGCGCGACGCAAGGAGTGATCCGCGACGGCTGGCTCTGGACCGGCGACCTCGGCTTCTTCGATAGGGACGGCGAGCTCTACATCGCGGGGCGCGCCAAGGACCTGATCATCATCCGCGGCAAGAACTACTACGCCGAGGACGTGGAGCGCGTCGTCGAACACTTGCCCGGCGTGCGCGGCGGCGGCGCGGTCGCGTTCGCCGTCTACGACGAAGAGAAGGCCGTCGACCTGGTGGTGGCGGTGGTCGAGACGCGCGAGATCGAGGACAAGGATCTGCCCGCGCGCATCACCGAAGCGGTCGCGCAGGAGTGCGGGATCCAGCTCGACGAGGTGGTCCTGGCCGCGCCCGGGACGATTCCCAAGACATCGTCGGGGAAACGGCAGCGCGCGCTCTGCCGCGAGATGTATCTGGCGGACGAGCTTTCGCCGGCGAAGACGGGCGCGCTCGATCTCGCCCGCGTCTTCGTGCGCTCGGGCTCGGGGTTCCTCTCGCTCCTGCGCAAGCGCATCAAGCGGAAGCTGCGCCTGCCGCGCTGGGAAGTGTGAACGCAATTCAGGCAGACTGCGCGGCGTGCTGCGCGCGGTGAGGCTGAAAGAGATGTTTGGCTGGGGCACGGCCCGCCCCGACTACATCGCGGGCCTGCGCGCGGCGACTGCCACCATCGTGCCACTGGCGATCGGCGAGGCGACCGACCGGCCGCAGCTCCTCTGGGTCGCGCTGGGCGGCTGGCTAGGGACGTTCGCGGATCCCGGCGGGCCATATCCGCTGCGGGCCTCGGCGCTCGCCGCGTACGTCATCGCCGGCGCGGCCTCGGTGCTGGCGGGAACGATCTGCGCCGCGCATCCGTGGATCAGCGTCGCGGTGCTCTTCTTCTGGGCGTCGGGCTGCGCGCTCGCGCGGGTTTACGGCGAAGCGGCGGGCGGCGTCGGATCGCTCGCGCTGATCGCCTTCTGCATCGCGCTGGGCACGCCCGCGCCGGGCCTGCACGAGCTCGCCTTGCGCAGCGGCCTCTTCGCTTCCGGAGCGCTTTGGGCGGCAGCCATGGCCCTCGCGCTCTGGCCGGTGCATCCCTATCGGCCCGTGCGCCGGGCGGTGGCCGCGTCTCATCGCGCCCTTGCGCAGCACGCGCGGCTGCTCGCGACGGCGGAGGCGGGCTGGTTCGACGCGGCCGCGCGCCACCGCGGCGCCATTCGCGCGCTCCTCGAGACCGCGCGTTCGGTGCTGGGGACTGTGCGCCGCGGCCGGAGCGGCGAGAGCCGGCGCAGCGAGCTTCTGGTCGCGCTCTACGAAGCGGCAGAGCTGTCGCTGGGCGATCTCTCCGCTCTCTCCGAGACGCTGCAGTCGCGCAGCGAACGCGGAGTGCCGCGGCCGGCCTGGCTCGATGGCGCGCTGGAGAATTTCGCCGCCGCTTTCGATGCGGTCGCCGTGGCCGCGGGCGAGGAGCCGGCAGCGGTGGCGAGTCCGGTCGTGCGTCTTGGGGTGGACGCGGAGCTGGAGCCGCCGCTCCAATCGCTCCTCTCGCACGTGCAGCTGGCGCTGGGCGCGGCAGCGGCGCTGCACACCGGTCAGTCCGCGCAGCCCGCTCGACAATTCGAGCTCGCCGCAACCGCGCGGCGATCGATCCGCGACGTGCTCTCGCTCCGCTCCATCGAGCTCCGTCACGCGCTGCGGGTCGGGGCCACGGCGGCGGTGGCGGCGCTGGCCGGCATCCTGCTGCACCGCGCGCGGCGCTACTGGATCATCGTCACCGCGGTGATCGTGCTGCAGCCACACTCGGGCACCACGCTGCGCCGGGGCCTGCAGCGCGTGGCCGGCACGGTGGTGGGCGCGATGGTGGCCGCCTTGCTCGCGCCTCTCGTCCACGGACAGCTGCGCGCGGCGCTGGTGCTCTTCGTGCTCGCGCTGGTGGCGGCGGCCTTCCGCAAACACAACTACGCGGTCTACGCGGCCCTCATGACGCCGCTCTTCATCCTGATGGCGGAGTCCACCTCGGGCGATTGGCACCTCGTCAGCACCCGCATCTCCTCGACGCTCCTGGGCGGCGTCATCGCACTCTTCGGGTCCTACGCCTTCTGGCCGCACCGCGAGCGCGAGCAGCTGCCGGCCGCGCCGCCCGCGGCGCGGCGCGAGGCCGGCCTTGCGCTCGCCAACGCCGACGCGGCCTTCGAGCGCTTCCTCGACGAAGCGCACACCGACGTCGAGTCCGAAGCGCTGATGGCGGTGCGATCGCAATCGCGGCGGCTGGTGGGCGCCATCGGCGCGCTCTCGGCGGGCGGGCGCATCGACGATGAGTTGGCTCCGGCCGCCCGGCAGGTGGAAGGCGCGCTCGCGGAGCTGGCCTCCGCGGCGGAGGAGAGCCGGCTGCCGATTCCGCTCCCGCAGCTGAAGGCGACGCCGCAGGGCGAGCGGCTGGTGCGTCCGATGGAAGTGATCCACTCGGCGCTGGCTCGCCTCGCCACGTAACGGAAGTTTCGCAGGCGTCACTCTGTCGCCACATGCGGGCAGTAGAAGTGCGGCCCATGAATCAACAGATCCTCATCGTCGAGGACGAGCAGGACATCGTCCAGGTCCTGGAGTTCGCGCTGCGCCAGGCGGGCTACGAAACGGTGGTGGCCCCCGACGGCGAAACGGCCCGCGCCCGCATCGCGCAGCGGCTTCCCGATCTGGTGCTGCTCGATCTCATGCTGCCCGATTTCCCGGGTACCGAGATCTGCAAGCAGCTCAAGGGCAGCGCGAAGACCCGGCACATTCCGGTGCTGATGCTCACCGCGCGCGGCGAGGAGATCGATCGCGTGCTCGGCTTCGAGTTGGGCGCGGACGATTTCGTCACCAAGCCGTTCAGCGTGCGCGAGCTCCTGCTGCGTATCAAGGCCATCCTGCGCCGCCACGACAGCGAGCCGGTGCGCGATCGCCTGGGGCCCATCGCGGTCGACACCGAGGCGCACCGCGCCTTCGTCCAGGACGCGGAGGTGCTCCTCACCGCGCTGGAGTTCAAGCTGCTCCTCTCCCTGATGTCGCGCGCGGGCCGCGTGCAGTCGCGCGAGCAGCTGCTCGACGAGGTGTGGGGCCTCTCGCCCGAAACGCAGACGCGGACCGTCGACACGCACATCAAGCGGCTGCGCGAGAAGCTGGGCGTGGCCCGCGATCTGCTCGAGACGGTCCGCGGAGCCGGGTACCGGCTGGTGGATCCGGCGGAGAAGTGATGCCTCTCTTCCGCCGCGCCGTCTCGCTCTCCGAGGCGACCTCCGTCATTCGCGCCGGGCTGGCAGCGAATCCGTCTGCCCCTCTGCCCGAGGATCTGCGCGAGCTGTCGGCGAGCCTGCGCAGGCGCGAGCCGCGGCTGAGCGCGCTCGAGCCCGTCCCTGACAGCGGGCTCCTCGAGGCCTTTCCCGAGCCCGCCGGTCTGCTCGAGGCGGGCTGCCGCTTCGCAGCCGCCAACGCGGCGATGGACGCGCTGCTCGCGGGACGCACCGTCGGGCGGACCGTGCTGCAGGCAACCCGCTGCGTCGAGCTGAGCGAGTCCGCCTCGCGCGCGCTGCTCGGCGAAAGCCACCAGTGCGCGCTGACGCTGCCGGGTCTGGGCAAGGCGGTGCAGGTGACTGCTTCTCCGCTTCCGCTCGGCCGCGCGCTGCTCGTGCTGCGCGATCTCACCGCGCAGAAGCGCGCCGAGACCATGCGCCGCGACTTCATCGCCAACGCCAGCCACGAGCTGCGCACGCCGGTCGCCGCCATCACGGGCGCGGCCGAGACGCTGCTCGAGATGTACGTCGACGACGGCGCGCGCTCGTTCATCGAGATGATCGCGCGGCAGGGCGCGCGGCTGGCGCGGCTCACCAGCGATCTGCTCGATCTCTCCCGGCTCGAGGCGGGACAGTGGCCGGTGGAGACCGGAGTCTTCGACGTGCTGCCCATCTGCGAGTCGGCCATCGAGCTGGTCAGCGAGCGCGCGCTGGAGAAGGAGATCCACCTGGGCGCGGACGTCGCGGCCGAGCTTCAGTTCCGCGCCGACCCACGCGCGATGGAGCAGATCCTCGTCAACCTGCTCGACAACGCCATCAAGCACACGCCACCGGGCGGGCGGGTGACGCTGCTCGGCGACGGCGCGGGCGCGGAGGTGATCGTCTCCGTGCTCGACACCGGCGCGGGCATCGAGCCGCGCCACCAGCAGCGCATCTTCGAGCGCTTCTACCGCGCCGACAACGGACGCGCGCGCAGCGACGGCGGCAGCGGCCTCGGACTCTCGATCGTCAAGCATCTGGCCCAGGCGCAGGGCGGCGAGGTCGGCGTGGAGAGCGGGCGGGGCGGTAGCCGCTTCTGGGTGCGCCTGCCGGGCACGGATTCGATGCCGTCTTGTCACAGCACCGTCACACACGACGCGTAACTAAGGAGTCCCCATGAAGAAGACCCTCTTCCTCGCAGCAACCCTTGCGCTCGCCGCCGGCGGCGCGGCCCTCGCCGACAGCCTTCTCGTTACCGGCGCGGGCGCGACCTTTCCCTTCCCCATCTATTCGAAGTGGTTTTCCGAGTACAACAAGCTGCACCCCGAAGTGCAGATCAACTACCAGTCGATCGGCTCGGGCGGCGGCATCAAGCAGATCACCGAGCGCACCGTCGATTTCGGCGCCAGCGACGCACCGATGAGCGACGCCGAGCTGCAGAAGGCGCCCGGCCTCTTGCACATCCCGACGGTGATGGGCGCGGTGGTGGTGGTCTACAACGTGCCGGGCGTCAAGGATCTGCGGCTCACTCCCGCGACGTTGTCCGGAATCTTCCTCGGCAAGATCGCCCGATGGAACGACGCGGCGCTGGCGAAGGACAATGCCAAGGCGAAGCTGCCCGACCTGGCCATCTCGGTCGCGCACCGCTCCGACGGCTCGGGCACCACCTCGGTGTTCACCGACTACCTCGCCAAGGTTTCGCCCGAGTGGAAGGCGGGCCCCGGCGCCGGCAAGAGCGTGAACTGGCCGACGGGCCTGGGGGGCAAGGGCAACGAGGGAGTCACGGGCCTCGTCAAGCAGACGGTGGGCGCGGTCGGCTACGTTGAGCTTGCCTACGCCAACCAGAACCAGCTCAGCACGGCGCAGCTGCAGAACCACGACGGGCACTTCGTCCAGGCCTCGCTCGAATCGGTTTCGCAGGCGGCGGCGCAAGCGCAGATTCCGGAGGACTACCGCGTCTCGATCACCGACGCGCCGGGCCCCGCCGCGTATCCCATCTCGGGCTTCACCTGGCTGCTCGTCTACAAGGACCAGCCCGACGCGCGCAAGGGCGAGGCGCTGGTGCACTTCCTCTGGTGGGCCGAGCACGACGGCCAGAAGCTCGCCCCCGCTCTGGACTACGCGCCGCTCCCTGCGACGCTGGTGACCAAGGTCGCCGCGACGCTCAAGTCCATCACGGTCCAGGGGAAGGCCGTGCTTGCTTCCAGCAAGTGAAATCGTGAGCGCGCCGCCGCGGCTGGATGAGGCAAGGCCGCGGCGCGTGAACCTGCCCGATCGCGCCTGGGCGATCGGGCTCACCATCCTCGGGTTCGCCGTTCTGGGAGTGGCGGCGGTGATCGTCGCCGAGCTGATGCGCATCGGCTTGCCCGCGGTGGTGCACACCGGAATCGTTGCATTTGTAACGACTTCGCTGTGGGACGTGACCCGCGATCTGTTCGGCGCGGCGCCCTTCATCTACGGCACGCTGGTGACGAGCGGCGTGGCGCTCTTGATCGCGCTTCCGGTCTCGCTGGGCCTCGCGCTTTTTCTTACCGAGATGGCGCCCGGGTCGCTTCGATCGATCGTCTCGTTCCCCATCTCTCTTCTGGCCGGCATCCCCAGCGTGGTCTACGGGCTGTGGGGACTCTTCGTTCTGGTGCCTTTGTTGAGGGATCCGGTCGAGCCGCTGCTGGCGAAGACCCTGGGCTTCCTGCCCCTCTTTCAGGGACCGGCCATCGGCCTCGGCTATCTGGCGGCGGGCATGATCCTGGCCGTCATGATCCTGCCGACCATCACTTCCATCGCCATCGAGGTGCTGCAGACGGTGCCCGGATCGCTGCGCGAGGCCGCGCTGGCGCTGGGCGCGACGCGCTGGGAGGCGATCCGCATCGCGGTCCTGCCGTATGCGCGCGCAGGAATCGTCGGAGCCACAATGCTGGGCCTCGGGCGCGCGCTCGGCGAGACGATGGCGGTGACGATGGTGATCGGGAATTCGCCGAGCATTCGCGCTTCGCTCTTCGCGCCGGGCTACACGCTGCCCGCGGTGATCGCCAATGAGTTCGCGGAAGCGAGCGGCGAGATGCACACTTCTGCGTTGGCTGCTCTCGGCCTGCTTCTCTTCGCGGTGACGGTGCTGCTCAACATCGCGGCGCGCCTGCTCGTGCGCATGTCGCGGCGCGGGCCTGCGCGGGTCGCCGCATGAAGAGGCAGCTCGTCAACGTGCTCATGACCGCGCTCTGCGCGCTCGCGCTCCTGATCGCGCTGGTGCCGCTGGTTTCGCTACTCTGGCTGGTGATCTCGCACGGCTTCAAGGGCCTCTCGCTCGACTTCTTCACGCAGATCCCCGCGCCGGTAGGCGAGCAGGGCGGCGGCGTCGCCAACGCCATCGCGGGCACGCTCTACATCGTCGGCATCGCCTGCCTGATCGGCGTGCCGCTGGGCGTGGGCGCCGGCGTCTTCCTCGCCGAGCGCGGCGACACGCCGCTGGGCGATGCCATCCGTTTCACCGCCGAAGTGCTCTCGGGCGTGCCGTCGATCGTGGTGGGCATCGTCGCCTACGGCCTCGTCGTGCTGCCGATGCGCCGCTTCTCCGCGCTCGCGGGCGGCGTGGCGCTCTCGGTGCTGATGGTTCCGACGCTCGCGCGCAGCACCGAAGAGCTGGTGCGCCTGGTGCCCGGGACGCTGCGCGAAGCGTCTCTTGCGCTGGGCGTGCCCGAGTGGAGAACCTCGCTGCGGGTGGTGCTGCGCACTGCGCTGGGCGGAATCATGACGGCGATTCTGCTGGCGGTGGCGCGCGCAGCAGGCGAGACCGCGCCGCTGCTTTTCACGACGCTGAACAATCAGTACTGGAACTGGCACGCCGATCAGCCCACCGCCTCGCTGACCGTCCAGATCTTCAACTACGCCGTCAGCCCGTACCAGGACTGGCACGACAAGGCGTGGAGCGCCGCGCTGGTCCTGCTGCTGCTGGTCGGAACGCTCTCGCTCGCCGGGCGCTTCCTCTCGCGGAGCCGGGTCCGATGATCGCCGCCGCCCACAAGATCGAAGTGCGCTCACTCAACGCCTGGTTCAGGAGCACGCACGCGCTGCGCGACGTCACGCTCTCGGTGCCGGAGCGCACGGTGCTGGCCATCATCGGGCCGAGCGGCTGCGGCAAGAGCACCTTCGTGCGCTGCCTGAACCGCATGCACGAGTTGGTGCCCGGCGCGCGGCAGGGCGGCAAGGTTCTGGTCGACGGGCAGGACCTGCACGCGCGCGGCGTCGATCCGGTCACGCTGCGGCGCCGGGTGGGGATGGTCTTCCAGCGGCCCAATCCGTTCCCGACCATGTCCATCTTCGACAACGTGGTCGCCGGGCTGCGGCTGAACGGCATCGGCGGCGATCCCCGCGCGGTGGTCGAGAAGAGCCTGCGGCAGGCCGCGCTCTGGGACGAAGTGAAGGACCGGCTGCCGCAGAGCGCGCTCTCTCTCTCGGGCGGGCAGCAGCAGCGCCTCTGCATCGCGCGCGCGCTGGCCATCGAGCCGGAAGTCCTCTTGATGGACGAGCCCGCTTCCGCGCTCGACCCGATCGCGACCGCGAAGATCGAGGAGCTGATCCGCGAATTGCGCGAGACGCTGACCATCGTCATCGTCACGCACAACATGCAGCAGGCCGCGGGCGTGTCCGATGCCACCGCGTTCTTCTATATGGGAGAGTTGATCGAGCACGGGACCACCGAGCAGATCTTCACTACGCCCCAGCAGTCGCGCACCGAGGACTACGTCACTGGCAAGTTTGGTTGAGTTGGGGGGTCCAGGGGGGAGCGTGCTCCCCCTTGGTGGAGGCACCGAAGGGGCCGGATCGAAAGGCGCGCGCATGACCGCAGAGCCCGTCAAATCAGGCAAATGGCACCATCAATGACCAAGCCGCACACCGACAAGACGTACGACGCGCAGCTCGACGATCTGCGCAACAAGCTCCTCAGCCTCGGGGGCAAGGTGGAGACGGAAGTCGCCACCGCCGTGCGCGCGCTGGCCGAGCGCGATTCCGGTCTGGCCGAGTCGGTGATCAACGCCGACCGCGAAGTGAATCGCCTGGAGGTCGAGATCGACGAGGCCTGCCGGCGGCTGCTGGTCCTGCGCCAGCCCGCGGCGAGCGACCTGCGCTTCATCACCACCGCGCTCAAGATCGTCGTCGATCTCGAGCGGGCCGGCGACCTGGCGGTCAACATCGCCGAGCGCGCCATCGATCTGAACCAGAGCCCGCCGCTGCGGCCGGTGCACGAGCGTTCGTCGACGGCGACGTGGAGCGGGCCGAGCAGGTGATCAAGGGCGACGACCTGCTCGACGCCGTCTACCACAACCTCTTCAACGAGCTGCTCGCGCTGATGATGGAAGACCCGCGCAACATCCGCCGCGCCAACAGCCTGCTCTTCGTCGCCAAGCACCTCGAGCGCCTCGGCGACCACGCGACCAACGTCGCCGAGATGGTCATCTACATGGTCCGCGGGACCGACGTGCGCCATCCGGGGAGCCGCGCTTCGAAGAGCGTTCCGCCGCCGTGAGCAGGCGCGCCGCTGCGGAGTTCACGGGCACGCTGCTCCTGCTCGCGGCCGTGGTCGGGTCGGGCATCATGGGCGAGCGGCTGTCGGGCGGGAGCGTGGGACTCGCGCTGCTCGCTAATACGCTGGCCACAGGGGCAGCGCTGGTCGCGCTCATCCTCGCCTTCGGCCCCGTTTCAGGAGCCCATTTCAACCCGGCGGTCACGCTCGCAGATGCGTGGCAGGGCGGACTGCGCTGGGCGGAAGTGCCGGCGTATCTCGCCGCGCAGATCTCGGGCGCGTTCGCCGGCGTAGCGCTCGCCGACTTCATGTTTGGCGAGCCCATCTTTGCGGCCTCGCGCCACGCGCGCGCAGGGTTCGCGATGATGGTGAGCGAAGCCGTGGCGACATTCGGATTGCTCGCGGTCATCTGGGGAGTGTCGCGGCGCCGCGCGGCGGCGGTGCCGTTCGCGGTGGCTGCGTACATCACGGCGGCCTATTGGTTCACGCCCTCGACCAGCTTCGCGAATCCGGCGGTGACGCTGGCGCGCGCGGTCACCGACACGTTCGCGGGGATCCGGCCCGCGGATGCGCCGGGATTCATCCTGGCGCAACTCGTCGGAGCGGCGCTGGCGACGGCGCTCTTTCGCTGGCTTTCGCCGCCGCTCGCCGCGCATGAAGTGGTCGTCCCGCACGGGGAGTCGCCGTGACCGCCAGGAAGATCATTTTTGCCTGCGTGCACAGCGCCGGCCGGTCGCAGATGGCGGCGGCGTTCTTCAACGCGCTGGTGGATGCTGCCGTCGCGCGCGCCGTCTCGGCCGGGACGCAGCCCGGGACGCGCGTGCATCCCGAAGTGATCGACTCCATGCGCGAGGCCGGGCTCGATCTCGCCGCGGCCACGCCTCGACTTCTCACGCCGGAGTTGGCGCAAGGCGCGGCCCTGCTCGTCACCATGGGCTGCGGCGACGAGTGCCCGCTGGTCCCCGGCGCGGAGCGGCAGGATTGGCCGCTGCAGGATCCGAAGGGCCAGCCTCCGGACGTCGTGCGCCGCATCCGCGACGAGATTCGCGCGCGAGTCATGCAGCTGATCGCCGGGCACGGCTGGGGTTAGATCGCGGAAACCGATTCCTGGCGGGCGCGTCCGCGTGGTGGCCGCGGGGATGCAGCAGATCGACGTCGATCACTGAACGGTGAACGTGTTTCCGAAGAAATGGATGCTGCACATGTACTGGCCGCCCGTGGTGAGGTTCGCGGGAACGGCCCAGACGACGTCGGTCGTGCCGGTGGCGCAGTTGTTGGTGACGCCGGGCGCATCGTTGTGATCGGCCGCGTTCCAGATGCAGAACGGATGGAAGCTCGCCACGCCGCTGAGGTGGAACGTGAACGTCTGGCCTTTGCAGACGGTGATGGCCGGGTCTTGGTTCGTGCAGTCGC
>WNFM01028005.1_pt2 | contig 25922 bp, 36 predicted proteins | sample 5400271 | NCBI WGS metagenome assembly WNFM01 (sample SAMN13153352, study PRJNA577476) | soil metagenome | isolation source: 60 cm saprolite on Douglas fir-dominated hillslope | place: USA:California | collected 2013-09-17 | reverse complement strand
CACGTCTGGCCGAACTGTTGGCCAAGCTCGGCCAGTTGCTCGGCGCTTACTGTGCGTTCAGCGGCCGGGACCAAGCCCAGATGCCGCTCGGGTACCAGGTTGTCCGGGAAGTGACTCAAGTAGCCCAGGAGAGGTATGCCGGTTTCTGCCTCGATTGCCTCTTGCAACAGGCGAGCGTGACCTGCTCCTCCGACGCGGTTGGCGATGACGCCTACGATGTTGACCTCTGGATCGAGATGCTGGAATCCCAGCACCACGGCGGCTGCACTTCGCGCCATCGCACCTGCATCGATGACCAGCACGACCGGTGCCTGGAGGATCTTTGCTACCTCGGCAGTACTTCCTACGTCGCTTGCGCTCCGCTCGCCATCATAGAGCCCCATCATCCCCTCGATCACGGCGATCTCAGCAGAGGCAGCAGCACGACAAAACACGTCCAGCATACGGCCGGGTGGCGTCATCCAGGTATCCAGGTTATAGCAGGGGCGCGCTGCGGCCAAGGCAAGATGGGACGGGTCGATATAGTCCGGTCCAACTTTGAAGGGTTGGACCGCTATACCACGTGTGCGAACATGCGCGATGAACGCCGTCGTCATGGTGGTTTTGCCGACCCCACTGGACACACCAGCGAGCACAATTCTGGGCAGCGTCAACGGCATGTCAACCCACCTCTCATTGGTGTTGCAGGTTGTGCTGTTCGAGCTTCAATTCCTGGGAGCGGCATCGTTTGTGCTTCCTCGTCTCTGCTTAGACGGTCCCTGAGCAGTAATCGGGCAAGGTGCCGGAGAACTTCTCAGGATGAATAAGCTGTGCCAGGCAGCGTAGCCCCTCGACCAGGCGCTGGCTGGGATGCTGCATGATGTTAACATTGATATGGTACACCTGGTGCAATTTGAGCGCGTCGATGCTGCTCCAGTTGGGCCGCTTATACACCAGCGCAGGATTCCCACCATAGGTCGGGTCTTCCGTCAGAATGACGAACTGTGGGTTGGCGGCGATGATCGCTTCGTCTGTGACCTGTGGATAGCCACCGCCACTGGTATTGTCGTGGAAGATATTGATTCCATTGGCGTCCTGCAAGAGTTCATCGCCAAAGGAACCGCCGCCAAAGACATACGGTTTCCCCGGTGTGCTATCGTCGACTTCCAGTAACACCCTGGGCGCTGTCGTGGCAGCCACGGCTGCCTTGACCTGGTTGATTTGCTGCTGCAGTTGGTTCACCAGCGATACAGCAGTGCCCTCCGTGTATGTCAGGCGCCCTACGAGAAGGATTTGCTGGAGGACCCCTGAGAAATTCGTGATGGGAAGATCGACGACATCTAAACCCAGGCTTTTGAGCTGTTGATCGTACTCTTTCGTCTCTCCACCCCAGCTCAGGATCAGGTCGGGCTTCAATGCCACGATCTGCTCAACATTGTACTTGCCATTGACATCCGAAACCTTTGGTAGCGATGCCAGCTCCGGTGGGTAGCTCGTGTAGTAATCGACAGCGACCACCCGACCCTGGAGCTGCAATGCCCCCAGCATTTCACTCGTGCTTGGCAGCAGTGAGATGATCTGCCGCGGAGCAGTGGTCGGAAGGACAATCGGCGTTCCGTAAACATCGAGCGCTGCGGTGGGAGTGGAAGTCGGCTTCGCTCCGGTCGTCGGGGATGAGCTTTGCCCGCACGCCGCAAGCACTATGAAGCAAGACAGGAGTAGGACAAGCAAGAGACGAAAAGAGATGACATGGGAGCGCATGTGGTTGTAACCTCCGAGCTTAGGACAACGCCCGCTGTCACCTCGCGGAAAATGGAGGTCAACCAGGGACAAGCAGAGACACAAGCAGTGAAGCGCTCCTCCACGGTGGTCGTCGATGTCCCGGCAGCTCGCTCCTCTTACGCGAAGGATCGTGAGCATCCCTCATCAGGCAGGTCTCCTGGCTCCTGGCTCCAATCGCTCCTCATCTTGCCTTCCCATTCAATGCAGAACGGTGGCTGGCTCTCTTCATCAAGAGAGGATGAGTTGCTCACCAGTTACAGTAGCGCGTGAGACTGCGCCGGCTTTGCACCGGCTTCCCTATTCTGCCTCTATCCGAGGCCACCCGATGAGTACAATAAAAGTATTCCCGTGAGCAGTATACTCACGACCGTTTGCCGATGTCAACCAGCGTTTATAACGAGTCCTCTTCATGCAAACGTTTGATATCGACTACCATCCCGGCCGCTATCAAGCGCACACGGTTGAGTCGGCTACTCGAAGTAACATCTCAGAGACCAGGAGACCCGGCAACAAGAGAACAGCCTGCTACCGCACGTCTGAACGCGTCTCTGGCGTCTCTCCTCCTTCCCTTACAGCATACAACAAAAAGCGGCCATTGATGAGCGGTTGGTCTACCATTTTCAATCTCATTCGTCCTATGGTATAGACATAGGAGTAGAGGTATGAACAAAATGATACGTTCGCCATTATCCTTGATGGCACTGACTATTTTTATTGACTTCGTCGGCTTTGGTATCATCCTCCCCTTGCTTCCATTCTGGGCACAGCGTTTTGGGGCTGGACCGGTAGGTGTCGGCCTGGTTCTCACCAGCTACGCCCTGGCACAGGTTCTCTTTACGCCCCTCCTCGGAACCCTTTCTGATCGGTATGGTCGCCGACCGATCATCCTCGCTGCTCTCCTTATCGAAGCGCTCTCACTGGCGCTCTCCGCACTTGCCGGTTCACTGCCCATCTTGCTGGTGGCACGCTTCATCGGCGGCCTGGGCGCTTCGAATATCGGCTCGGCACAGGCGGTCGCCGCCGACGTGACCCCTGCCGAGGGACGAGCCAGAGGCATGGGACTCATCGGCGCAGCGATTGGGTTGGGTTTCGTCGTTGGGCCAGCGCTGGGAGGGGTACTCGCGCCTCTTGGAACGGCTGTCCCTTTCTGGGTTGCCATGCTCGTGGCACTCGCCAACGCGCTGCTCGTGCTGCGCTTCCTCCCGGAAACGCGCTGGATTGGCACCACCCGCGCGCCAGCTTCTCCCGCTGCCACTGGTGCCAGTGTAATACTCGCGGGATGGCGGCAGGTGCTGCGCCACCCGGTGGTGGCACGATTAGTGGCCGTGAATCTGCTCTTCACGGGGGCCTTTACCGCCATGGAAGCGGTCTTCGCACTCTTTACGCAGCGGACCTTTGGCTGGGCGGCCATGCAAAATGGGTATATCTTTACGTACATAGGCGTGCTTGTTGTGCTCATGCAGGGCGGTTTGGTCGCGCAGTTCGCCAGACAATGGGGCGAACGCCGCCTGCTGCTTGCTGGCTTGCTACTGTTAACTATCGGGCTTGCCTTACTTCCATGGAGTACGCACCTGCCGCTGCTGCTGATCGCACTGGGCATCGTGAGCATAGGCGATGGAGCCGTGACGCCCATGATATCGGCGCTCCTCTCGTTTGCGAGTCCACCCGAGGCACGAGGCGAAACACTGGGTCTTGCCCAGGCTGTGGCAGCGCTGGCACGAGTCGTAGGTCCGCTGGCCGCAGGAAGCGCCTTCGCGGTCGGTGGTCCAGGAGCGCCTTTCCTGGCTGGCAGCGCACTCGTACTACTGGCTGCCTTGATCGCGTTACCTGCACATTCAAGCAAGCAGAAGATCTGCCTGGCTCATTCCACGTCCGCTGTTCAACCACCCTCTTCAGAGGAGACGCTTGTTATGATAAGGGAGCATTAGTGCTCGTTTAAGAGAATTAAAAACGGGCTCTCCGTCAATCTAAGTGAGCCTGCTCGCTTCCGAAAGTCACTGAAGTCTGACAGTTCGTAACGCTTCTGAGACGGGCGTATGCTATACTTAGCCATCACAACGGTAGTCCTCGTGTGCTCTTGGTCGGAGCCAGGAGACGAGGAGCAGGAGCAAACGCATGCAGCTGAGGAATGACATGGCACAAGTGAGTTAAAGGGGTGTTCCCGCAAGCAAGAGCCAGTCTCGGCGGACGAACTTTCAGCTAGAGGGGTTCTGGCTGCACCTGGTGCGAGGAGCATGGATCGCTTTCGTGCTGGCCGAACTCGTCATAATTATTCTCACGCTGTTCGCATCTCGTAGATATGGACTTACCATCTCTACTCTCGGTGCTTCAAGCTGCGCTGTCACTCCAGCCTCAACTCAAGCGCTTCACCGTTTAGGGATTGCACCTTCGAACTATGTGACCTACAATCTGGTGCTGACGCTGTTTGAATCACTGGTCTTTCTCGGCGTGGGAGGGTTGATCTTCTGGCGCAAGTCGAGCGAACCAATCTGTCTGGCAGCCTCTTTCATCTTTGTGACCATTGGATTGTGGCCTTTCTTTACGACGAGTACGTACCCGCCAGCGGTTGCCTTCGGGCATATTTCTGCTACTTACATACTTCCATTAGAAGGTTACCTCTTAGTGACATTTCCCGATGGCCGTTTTGTGCCGCGCCGGAGATGGCTGCTGGTCGTTCTCTGGATAGTGCAGACGATCGTGTTTCAGCTCCCGGGGCCCTACAATATCACGTTCTGGCCGCCTCCGCTCTTCGGTGCTGAGTTGTTATTGACATACGGAGGGACGATAGGGGTGCAAATCTATCGCTACGTGCGTGTCTCCAGTTACTCACAGCGCCAGCAGACGAAGTGGCTCGTCTTTGGATTCGCAGGATTTATTGTGCTGAATGTCCTGTTTGGTCTCTTCGCACCCGTGTTCCCGGGGTTTGGAGCTCCCGACTCGCCTTTTCAACTGGTAAGCGGGACGCTAACATCTTTCATTTTCCTGATCTTGCCTTTGAGTATTGGCTCACGGTTCGCGTAAATTTGGACGCAATCCAAAGATTCTGATACACTGATGAAATGAATGAGCCATTGACGATTCTGACGCATAGCTCGCTTGCTGGACGAGCACTTTCCGACGCACGGCAACCGCACGGGGTTGAGCCTGGGTGTGGTGACCGTCATCTGGCTGACGCATGTGCACACGCCTGCCGACCATCGCATGAATCACGTGCAGCCCTGGACAGAGCGTCGCCTGGAAACGTTGCGAGCCTGTAGCGACGGCTCGCTCGAGGTGCGCGATCTGGGTGATGACCGACTGGCTGATGTCTTGCGGCACTTGAGCGACGATGAGCGCTGGCGAGCGTTCGAGCAAGAGCTGACGGGGCAACTGGTGCGGGTGTATGACCTGCATGCCGACTGCGTGCGCCTGGATAGTACGACAGCCAGCAGTTATGGGGCGGTCAGCGAGGACGGCTTGCTGCAGTGGGGACACAGCAAGGATCATCGACCGGACTTGCCGCAACTCAAGGTCATGCTGGCCACGCTGGATCCGCTGGGCTTGCCGCTGGCCACTGAGGTGCTTTCGGGCGAACGAGCCGATGACCCCTTGTATCTGCCCGCGATCACACGGGTGCGTGCGTGCCTGAACACCCCAGGCTTGTTGTATGTGGGAGATTGTAAAATGGCCGCGCTGGAGACCCGCGCCAGCATCCAGGCCGCCGGGGACTATTACTTGTGTCCCTTGTCGGCGCTGCATATGCCCCCTGAGCGGCTTGCGCAGCAACTGGCGGCTCTGCGGGAGAGCTCGCAGCCCCTGCTCACGGTTGAGCGGACAGGGGCTGATGGGCAGGCCCACTGCATCGCGCATGGCTATGAAGACAGCGAGACCATCACGGCGCAGGTGGAGGGAGTGCCGTCCACCTGGATGGAACGACGGTTGCTGGTGCGCTCGCAGGCGGCAGCGCGTGCGGCGGAGACGGCCCTGCGCGCCCGCCTGAAGCAAGCGCAGACGGCGCTGGCCGAGCTGGTGGTCAGGCGACAGGGCAAGCCGGTGCCGACTTCCCAGGCCGAGGTAGAGCAAGCCGTGACCCAGACCGTAGCGCACTTCCGGGTGGAGGGACTGCTCGCGGTGACGGTGAGCGAACAGCTCGTCGAGCAGCCGGTGCGTGCGTACCGCACCCGCCCTGCGACGGTGCACACTTCTCGTCAGTTCTCGCTCAGCAGCCAGGTGGAACCCGATGCCCTGGCAAGGGCCATCGAGCAGTTGGGCTGGCGCGTGTACGCGACTAACCAGGCGACAGACGGACTCTCGTTGCCCCAGGCCGTCGAGGCCTACCGCGCTGAGTATCTGGTGGAGCGCAACTTTGGACGCTTGAAAGGGCAGCCGTTGTCGCTTTCCCCCATGTATGTCGAGCGCGATGACCATGCTACGGGGCGTTGCGGGTCTTGACCCTGCTGGAGTTTGTGGTGCGTCGTCAGTTGGCCCAGCAAGGCACTCCCCTGGCAGGGCTGTTTGCAGGCAATCCCAAGCGAGCCACGACCCATCCCACCACGGAGCGCTTGCTGGAGGCCTTTCGGGAGATTACCTTGACCCTGGTCATAGAACCGCATCAGACCCGACGCCATGTGACTGCTCTTTCTCCTCTTCAGCAACGGGTGTTAGCCTTGTTAGCGTTCACACCCACCCTTTATACGAAACTCTGTGGGGATTCTTCAGAACCCCCCTGAAAATGCGCGAACGGTAAGTATTGGCATTGCCATCCAGCGCTCCCGTTTGTGGGACATCGATGTCCTCATTCGTCGCACGCTCGTCTATACGACCTTGACCGTGATCCTGGCCCTGCTCTACGTGGGCATCGTGTTCATCTTCGGTACCTGTCGAGTCTCATAAAGTCGTACCTACCTGATTTCTTGAAAGTCTCGTAAAGTCATACCCCTTCCTTTGCTTTGGCTCACCTGCTCTGGTTTTCTTGTCGATTGGTGAGCTTGCGGCTCTGCAAGCCTTGCCAGCCACTCAATGAACCCTCTCATTTTCGTTGGAGAAAGAGTGATCACTTGAGTAAGTTGACAACTTGACTGGTAAGGGTAGCGCCCCGATTTTAACGTAGGTGTACGCTAAGGTTTCTCAACATTCCCATTTACCCTCCCAAGCAAGCTAAGCCATTCTCACGTCGTCTTGTGTCTCAGCCTGTTGAAACAGGGTAATGGAGAGCGTATAGATGTGGGAAAACAACAGCACGTTCATCCATCTGATGGAGAACGTCTGCTTTTTGGCACCAATTACTGAGAGAACCTGGCATCACAGAGGGCATCCCTGCGTGACTGTGAGCGAACAGGTAGGGATGCCCCCTTCTGAGAGGATCAGGCTACTGAACTGCTTAGAACCCACCCGTGCTGTCCGGCGTGCCATTGCCCGTTGGGCCATCGTAGCCGACGACACCCGTACACAGATACGAGCCACCGCAGCTGCCGTTGCTCCCGCTGGTCACATCGAACAGACTGCTGGTATGGCTGTATGAATACGATCCGTAGGTGACACTCCTTGCGTTGCCGGCCAGGGCATAGACGCTGGCGATGATCGGAGAGGCCACACTCGTACCCCCGAAGACCAGCCAACCGGTCTCATGATAGGTATCATAGACGGAGACCCCCGTGTTGGGATCGGCATCCGCAGCCACATCGGCTACTGTCCGTCTGCTACATCCGCTGTCCGTCTGCCAGGTGGGCTTGGTGATATAGGCACTACAGCCACTACCCGCGCCGCTCCAGACTGTCTCGCTCCAACCGCGTGAGTTGCTTGCCTTGTTCAACGTCGTCCCACCGACAGCGGTCACATACTGGGACGCCGCTGGGAACTGTACGCCGTAGCCGCTATCACCCGAACTCACCGTGATGGCGATGCCAGGGTGATTGTAGTGCGACTGGTCAGTTACCTCATTGCTATACTCGCTCCCGCCGTAGCTATTGCTGATCTCGTTAGCACCGAGTGCGGCGGCTTCATCGACTGCCGCTGCCAGGTTAGAGAAGCTATTGGTGGTCGCCTCCACCAGCAGAATGTGGCAGTTCGGGCAGATGGCGCTCACCATATCCAGGTCGAGTGAGATTTCCTGGGCCCAGCCCTTGTTACCTCTGGGGTAATGAGTGCCTCCGGTCTGATTGACCTTCCTGAAGCAGCCGTTCGCGGTCGTACAGGCTGACAGACCAAACTGCGAACGATACGTACCCAGGTCGGACTCTGCTTTAGGGTCGTCGTAGGCATCGACGATAGCCACGGTCTGGCCACTGCCTACTGTAGAAGAAGAAGGAAGCTTGTAGGCTGATAGGAGGTCGGCAGGGTTATACCCCGATGGACTTCCACCACCCGGGCCGGCATCCACACGGATTGCGTGACAGCGTGCGTAGCCCATGAGGACACCCGGACAGACGTGGGTATATGTCACAGCAGACGCACGCGAGGGGGAAGCAAAGGTTTTTGTGGTGGCACCTACACTGAGGAGCATAGCGATGATCAAGAGGCCGAGGATACCCGTGATTCGTTTCAACTCTTACTCCAGTTTCTAGGCGAAGCTTCGCCTCTACGAAAGAACTACAACGAGGTACATCTCAATAGGAGTCCCAGAGATTGCTGTTGTATAGAACGTGGAGTGACGTTGCGTGTTAACTGAACGTGCACTGGCCTGAGTAATTCCGCCCAGAAGTACTATATTTCTGCTGCTCTTCATGGCTCTTCATGTGGTCGCAACGTATGACCTTCCAGGAGTAATGGAGAAATTTCGAGCGCTACGAAGAACGCCGTGATTGAAGTATCCCCTGCTTCCTCTACTGTGTCTGTCGAGTCTCAGAAAGTCGTACTCCCTTTGGTGCCCTAACGAAGGCGCTATGATCTTCTTCAGAAGGCCAAAATGCAAGCAGGAAGGAGAGCATATGCGCGTGCTCTGACACACGACCACATTTCAGATGCGCTTGGAGATCAGTGAGTATGCCGCTGCGGGTTGGAATGACACCCAAATCGCAATGGCAATCGGCTGCTCCGTTTGGACCGTACGCAAGTGGCGACGACGATGGCGAAAGCTCGGGCCCGTCGGCTTCACCTCGCAGATGGGCCGTCCTGTCACTGGCCCGGTGAGTACCTTTCCTCACGAATTAAAGGCGGCCATCCTGCACCTGCGCCAACTCCATCCAGGCTGGGGACCGACGACTCTTTTAACAGCCCTCAAGACAGATGCATACTGGCAAGATCAACCCTTGCCGAGTCGAGAACAACTAGCCAGGCTCCTCAAACACGCTGGTCTGACGCGTCGAGATCCTCCTCACCACGACCTGACCCAACCACCTCGAGTTCCACTGAGCACGCCTCACCAAGAATGGCAGATGGACGCACAAGGGATCATGCGGGTGGAAGGAGTGGGCAAGGTCAGTTTGATCACCATTGTCGACGTGGTCAGTCGTCTGAAGGCCGAGAGTTATCCCAGCCTAGAAACAACCAATCCGGCTTTGCCAGACTACCAGTTGACGTTACGCCGAGCGTTCCTCGTGCATGGGTTACCTCACGTTCTCACGCTCGATCATGGCACAGTCTTCTATGATACTACGACTCCCTCCCCCTTTCCCACCAAATTACATCTCTGGTTGCTTGCCCTTGGCGTGCAAGTGCGCTTTACGCGGCATCCGCTGTCCCACGGACCACGCGATTATCGAGCGCACACATCAGACCATGACTGCTCAGGCGCTCCTCGGGCAAACCTACTCGTCTCATGCTGACTTGTGGACTGGTCTGGATGAACGCCGCGATGTGCTCAATCGTCACTTGCCCAGCCGGGTCCTCTCCCACAAACCACCGTTAGAGGCCTATCCGCAAGCCATGCATTCTGGGCGCATGTATCGACCGGAATGGGAAGAAGATGTGCTGTATCTGGAGAACGTGTGGACGTATCTTCGAGCGTGCCGATGGTTCCGCCGCATTCGCACCAATGGCTTCTTTTGCTTGGGAGGCTCTTCCTACTACCTTGGCAAACACGTTGCTCAGCGCAGTGTGGCTCTTCACTTTGATCCTGATCCTCCCGCGTTTGTCTGTCAGCTTGAGGGAAGTGACGAGCTCGTTCGGGTGCCAGCTCTGGGTTTAACCAAAGCCGACCTGATGGGTGAGCTGGCAGCGATGCAAACCCTGCCTACCTATCAATTAGCCCTCCCCTTTTCGCTAGAGGCCTGGAGGCAACTTGAGTATGCCAATGGCTTGGTCGGTACGACTTTGTGCGACTTTGGGGCAAACGGATGGGTACGACTTTATGAGACTCGACAGTACCCTGTTGCGCAACCTTTTCGACCAGGGGCAGCAGAATCCCTTGGTCATTGTTGCCTCGACGTTAGTGATCGCGGCCCTCTTCCAGCCCTTGCGCAGAGGTATCCAGCAGATCATCGACCGGCGCTTCTATCGTCGCAAGTATGATGCGGCGCGTACGCTGGCTGCTTTCAGCGCGACCTTGCGCAATGAGGTGGATTTGGATCAGTTACTTGAGGAACTGCTGGCAGTAGTCCAGGAGACGATGCAGCCCTCCCATGTCTCGCTCTGGTTGCGCCCAGCTGCACCAGACAGCAAACGCCAGGCGACTTGGATCAGCACACCTCCTGCTCCCTGAGCGTGGGGAACAAAGTTAGCCGGCATGCAGCACACGCAGTCGAAGCAGATCAAACTTGGCTCTGCCAAACACCAGCCGTTTCTGCGCGCTGGTTCTCTTAGCGGCCTGTGGCGGCGGCGCTCCCTCCGGTTCGGGCTCTACCCCTACGCCAGCCACAGGGACTACGCCGACGGCAACGACCGCAGGCACTACACCCACCGCAACGACCGCCGCGAGTAACGGCCAGGCGGTCACCATCACCAGGGATAGCAGCGGCAGTTTTGCCTTCAGTCCAACGACGCTCATCATCAAGGTGGGCTCAACCGTCACCAGTGACGATGGCAAGTCCTTCGATTCGGGCATCTCCAATCCCATCGCCTCTTCAGGAGGGACCTACAGTTTCACTTTTACGAAAGCCGGCACGTTCACCTATCACTGCCAGATCCATCCCTTTATGAAAGCCACGATTATCGTCACATCCTAACCGCGCCGGTGGTTCAGCTGCACGCTCAGCCATGTGAGCGTGAGGGCGAAATTCACCCCGGGCTCCGGCACCCTTACCGCCTACCTCGCCCCTTTTAGCGGCAAGACGAGTTGCGCGCACTATGGGCTTTTCGTCACCCAAGCTGGCGAGGTCTGGGTGACGATTCTGGCAGAAAACGGGCTTGCGCGTCTGGATGTCAAGGTTCCTGCGCGATGCCCCAGGCAGGCTCCGTTGCGGTGCTGCAGTTCGGCGGCATGCTGAGCGAGTGGCTTCTCGGAGCATCCCGATAGCGTACCTCTCCAGGGTGGGGGACACGTCATTCCCCCATCGTTCCCCGAACGCGCGGCAGCCTTGATGGTCTGCCGCTCTTTCCCTCGCCCAACCAGGCGAGCGATGACGCCCAGCAGCGTGGGATGCTTTTCGCACATGCCGAGGTGTTCTGGCTTGAGCAAGCGGACTGCCTATGGCGGGTGTAACCCCTTTGCGTATAGATAGGTGGAGAGACCTGACAACAGAAGCACAGCTCCGCGTTGCGCTCTTCCAACGCCCCGTGATGGCCGGCTTCATCATGTTTGTAGCCACGTATTGATCCAGGGAAACAACAGAGGAGTATCCAGCACATGAAGCACTCAAGGAACGCTCTCTTTTTTGCCGTGGGCCTTGCCCTGGCACTTTTCATCGTAGCGTGTGGCTCTTCCACCCCCGGCAGCGGGAGCAGCGGACGGTATGGCGCGAGCAGCAGTAACGCATCCACGCCCAGCAGCGGATCTGCAATGACTATCAAGACCACCACGCTGACCGTGGGCGGCAAAGCGCTGACGGTGCTCACGAATGCGCAGGGGATGACGCTCTACTACCGCACCTCGGACACGCCTACCTCCGTCTGCAGCGGTGGCTGCGCGAGTGCCTGGCCCCCGGTCTTAAGTACCTCGATGCCCAGTGTCTCGACCACACTGCCGGGCACTTTTAGCCTGATGAACAATGCCAACGGCAGCCAGGTCGCGTATAATGGCCATCCCTTGTATACCTATTCGGGCGACTCCGCTCCAGGGCAGGCGAATGGCCAGGGTTTTGGCAACGTCTGGTTCGTTGCCCCCACCACTCTCCCGGCCACAACCACACCATCAGGGAGTACGCCTACACCCAGTGGGTACTACCACAAACCCTAATATGCTTCACGCGAGGGCGGGTTCGCACGCAAAAGCCCTCCAGGTAGGAACCAGGACACCCTCTGATAAGCGAATGAGGGGAGGCGCGTTGGTCGCGTTGAGCGGCCAATGTGACCATGATGGGATGGGTGAAGGAGAAGCGGGCATTCGAGTCGGTGACCGGTCCAGTGTTTCCACGCTGTCCGGGAGAAGATGTGCATATCTTGACATGGCGGAACCGCACATGAGTAAGCGGCAAAATGCTCGAGAGGCCGACGGGACCCGGTCCTCGTGGGAGACAAACGGACAGGGCTTTCGGGCGTTTTACCAGGAAAACGTCACCCTGCTCTATCGCTTTGTCCTGAGCCACGTGGGAAATCGCGAAGAGGCCGAAGATCTGACCTCGCAGGTCTTTCTCAAAGCGGTGCGCGGCATGAATCCCGAGCGCGGCTCGCAAGCCATGCGAAAATGGCTCTACCAGGTCGCCCGCACAACTATTGCTGACTACTGGCGGAACTACTCTCGTATTCCAACCGGTTCGCTGGATGAACTGTCGGACGCGGGCTGGGATGGTTCAGCCGCAGGAGAACCAGCGATGGACAGCGTCGTCAGTAGTCACCCTGGCGAGCGGGTGAAGCGCCTCATGCAGGCACTGCCCGAACATTACCGCGCAGTGCTCAACTGCCGTTTTCTCCTCAATCTTTCGATACGTAATACGACCACCCGACTGGGACTGACGGAGGCGAACATCAAAGTAGTGCCATTCCGCGCGCTGAAACGCGCCGCTGTTGTCGAACACGTTGCGAGCAGAAGCCTGTAACAGCGAAAGCATAGCATTTCGGAGAAGAAGAAACGATGGCCGGGGAAGATCAGGAACGCCTTGAGGATTTTCTCGCATTAGAACGCTACATCGAAGAGTTGCAAGCGGGTCGCCTCGCTCATATTCCAGCGGAGCTGACGCCTGACCTGGCACGCATCTATCGGATGGCCATGTCCCTTCATGCAGCCTCAACCGGGGCGGCGGCTCCTCGTCCTGAATTCATCGCCCAGTTGCAGGCAAAGCTGAAACAAGTGGAGGCGATCCATCGCGCCCCTCTCGAGCTGCATCGCCCATGCTCTTCGAAAGAACGGCAAGAGCACCCTCGTCTCTCTCGGCGTGCCCTGCTGGTATCCCTACGACCAAGCACTTTGTGACGACGCTCGACAAGCTGGGTGAGCAGCCAGCGCCTTTTAGTGCGGGTGGAATCGTCGGCTACGTGGTTCGCAACGACGGTGAGAGCGGCGATCCGACGGACGGCCCGGTCATTGCCATGTCCGCCGCCTGCACGCATATGGGCTGTTTGGTGAACTGGGAAAACTCCGCTCGCACATTCCGGTGCCCGTGCCACGGAGGCGTTTTCTCTGCATTTGGAAAGACGGACACCACCCCTTCCACTGTGCGTTACCTCGCGCCTCTGCCGCGCTTAGAAACGATCATTGACCCCGAGGGCAACATTTTCGTGCGCGGTCCTTCCCAGACCTCATCGAGCCACTTCTAGCCCCTCAATCTCAGGGAGAAGTTTTTTGGTACAGCCACATCTTTCATGGTCCAACATGTGCGCAGGTGTCGCCGCGTGCAAAATCGCGGTATCTGCCGCCTGTGCTCATCTGGGATGTCTTGTCCCACGCGATGCGCAACGAGATGGGAAGAGCCATGAAACGGCCTTGTGAGGCAGCGGGAAGAGGCGATGTCATCGGTTGGGAAGATCCCATCAAGCTTGCTCCACTGGGAGCTGCAGCAGGGTCAGCATGGCATCGGCGCCTGTGTGAGCGCGTTCGCCCGGCAACATGGCGAAGAGGTGCGGACGCAGCACGGCACGGCCAGCCTGGAGCATGAACGCAATCATGCGGGTCCGCCGTCGCTTCGCCATGAGGCCAGCTCGGCCTCGAGTAGTAGCCGACACGCGAGGCGTTGCCTTTCACGTGGATCACCTCCAGCGGCCCGGTCGCCGGACTGGCCGCTGCGCCTCGCGCGCAAGGTTCGCGCTGAGAAACTCCCCCTCGAGATTAGTAGCTTTGCAAGAAGACGTCCGGCTGGTTCTCAGTCACCCCTGCCGAGGTCGTGACGACATTGCGGTTATCACCCCACGTCACGAACCGCGTGGTGCCATTCGAAGCGATGTTGTTGTAATCGCCCATGTAGCAGAAGGCGATGATCGGATCCTGCTGCGGGTTGGTCTGCACGATCGGGAAGGCCACCGTGCTGAGCGTTACCTCGCCTTTCTTCGACGACGGGCTGGCCTTGGCCGTGGCCAGGCTCATGTCTTCCTTGTTGGTCTGGATCAGGTCGACGGGGGTGCCGGGCACCCGCTCATACCACATGGCATGTAGCCCGGTGCCATCGGTCGTGATCCAGGGCTGGAAGCGGTCGTTCATCGTCACCGTGTTGGGGCTGGCGCTGATCTGCTGTGGCGTGCTCCACGTCTTGTTGCCGTCCAGCGAGAAGCTCAGGAAAATCCTGGTAGCGTTGGCGTTGTCCCCACCCACGCCGGCGGGACGGTCGTTCCAGACGGCGTAGAGGACGCCGTTCTGGTCGATGGTCGTACTGGGCATCTCGAAGTTGCGAGCGTCGTGCCCGGTCTGCGTCTCGATGACTTCCCGCAGGTCCGCCGCGTTGTTGCAGGCCACGATCTTGTCACCGGACCCCTTGACCGGCGCGATAGTTGTGATACCCAGCACCGTTCCGTCGGTCACGTCGAAGGTCGCCATCCGTTCGTTGGCGGCAGTGATGGTGGCGTTCGTGCACCCCTCGGGGACGCTCTCCTCCCATGAGACGAACAGGGTGCCCCCGTGCGGGACGGGGTTCGAACCCTGGGCGCAGGAAAGCCCGCCCGAGAGCATGGTGGTCCGCCAGTGCACACCATCCGTGGAGTCGGTCAGCATAATGGGGCTCTGGGGAGCACGCGAGAAGAACGTCCAGGTGATGTAGAAGTGGAGGTGCCCGCTCCCGTCGGGAGCCACCGCCAGGTACTCCTTGTCGGCGAAGAAGTTGATCCCGCTGCCGACGTCGACCGGGACTGAGACCAGCTGGAAGGTGTTGGTTCCGGCCGGCATCTTGTAGAAGCTGATCAGGGAATGCGCACCCAGGCCATCCGAGCTGAGAGCCAGGCTCGCATAGTAGAAGTTGCCCGAGGCATCGTGCGCCACCGCTGGATCTCCGATCGGCTGAACGGTGGGCTTCCAGGGCACATCGCCCCTGTCGGTGAAGGTCTTCCCGGCGTCGGTGGAAACCGAGTACCCGGTGAGGTTGAGCGCGGGGATGCAGCAGACCAGCGAATCGTTGAACCCGACCACCACCTTATCGCCGGAAGCCGCCACGCTGGTCTCGCTCTGCGTGTTCTGCGGTGATCCGTTATCCTCGGCTAAGCAGTTCACTTGCACGTTGCCGGTGGCGCTTGGTTCGGCGGCGCACACGGTTCCCTGGTGCGACGGCCCCGAGGGTGCGGTCAAGCTGCCGTTCAGGAGCCTGGCGACGAGGTCCCCAGTCGCATCGATCCGAGGATTTCCGGCCCAGTCGGGATTCGTCGCCGCATTGGCCGCGCGGGTTACAACGCTCCCGGTCAAGAGCGAGAACGCCAGCACAACGGCGACCGGCAGGATTGCCCTTAGTAGTTTTCTCATCTGTCCCTCCTTGGTTATTCCATAGTCAATAGCTGATGGTCTCGGTGTTACCGAACCGGACAGTCACGTTGCAATCCCTCAATCGAGGGTCGCAAGTATGAAGCAAGCAAACGGTAATCCAGCCGCTTGACAAAAGGAAAGCTCACAAGCAGAGTAGCATTATTGAACCACCTGTTCTGCTGACAAGGAGCTTCCACCCATGATACCAGACTCCCCCTTCTTTCTCATCTACATATCTATACGCAGAGGAGTTACACTGGGGCCAGTGGCACAGGGCCACGCCAATCGGACTGGCGGTGGCGATTGCAGGATGGATGGCAACGATCACACGGCTCGGCAGTCCCGTCAGGATGAGAGGCACATCCGGGCAATCGAAGAGGGCGCGAAAGGTTCCTGTCTCCTGTTTCCTCTATGCTCCTCGCTTTCCATCTGCCCTGGCCTTGCCTTTCCTGCTTCTTCCCCTCTGTATCTCGTTGCGCATCCCGTGGGTTGTTTTCGCTTTGTTTGTTGGTGACGATCTCCTTTCCAGCGCTCAATAGCTAGATGACATGAGAGATGCGATGCCCCATTCCTCTCGAGACGGGTTTCTGAAAAAACCAGGCACAGATGAGACGCTGCGGTTTGTAAAAGCGCTGAGTGCTACAAGTACAGCGTGTCTAGTTGTGTGCAGTCCAAATGTTACCAGGACCTGCATAGCTTCCCGCTTCGCCCCAGGCAAGCTGCGTGCTTCCCCGGTCGTCGACGGCCATCTCGAAGTAGTCACCATAGGGCAAACCAAAACCGGTGGGCGTGATAGAGCTGAAACCAGGAACGTAGCTCGATACCCGCGCCTCACCGCTCCACGAAGCGCCGCCGTCGCTGCTGGATCGGTAGAACAGGTTCCAGGAAGCGGTGCGCGTATCCGTCCAGGCGATGCGCACGTCACCACTACCCGCCCCGGTGGTAATGGCCGGGAAGCAGTGTTCGACCCCTTGCGCGGCGAGCGAGACATCCTGGCGTGCCGAGTAGCTGGCGCCGTGATCGCGCGATTTCACGAAGTAGATGCGCTCCGGGGCGTAATCAGTCTGATCGACCGTCGCATTGTAGAGCAGGTAGACGCTATCATCGCTACCAATCGCCATCGTCATCTGGGCACCCAGGAAGGCGAAGCCGCAGTTCGCACAGGGATAGGGCGCCCCGCTCACACCAACCGGCGTCAGGGACCAGGTCTGTCCCCCGTCGCGCGACTCGGTCACGAACAGGTTGACCGGTCCCTTCGCCTGTCCGTTCTGGGTGTAGCCTGCCCAGGTAAAATAGATGTTCCCCTGAGAATCAATACCGGCTCCCCCTCCAAGCGACCACCCCTGCTGCGTACTGCCGCTGTTGATCAAGTGCATCGTCCAGGTCTGCCCGCCATCGTGGGAGATCGAGGCGTAAATTTTCTGGGCCGCATTGTAGGCCACAGCGATTGTCGAGCCTCGCACGGTCAGCTCATCCTTGTCGGTCGCCCGCTGCAGGTTGTCGACAATCGTCGGCCCCAACCAGGTCTGGCCGAAATCGGTGGACTTCATGACGGCGATCGAGGATTTGCTGTTCTGCAGGAACGCTGCCCAGACGGTCTTGCCATCGACGGGATCAACGAGGATCTGTGAGTCGTACTGGCCGCCAACCACCGGCTCTGGGTCAATAGGCCTGGGAGCGCTCCAGGTTTGCCCGCGATCATGCGAAATCTGGAGCAGGACATGCAACGCGCACGAAGTGCAGGAGGTCTGCCCGGCCACATCATAGTGCTTGTAGAGGACGTACACGTGCCCATAACGATCGGCGGCTAGGGCGGGTTCCCAGTCATCCCCGACAGGGAAGCCCAGGCGCGCCTGAGGGGTAAAGCTGGTAGCCGCATGAGCAGCAGCACCGAAAAAGTAGAACGAGGTCATACTCGCGAGTACGAGGCAGCAGAGCAGAGCGAAGAGCCGGGCGCGCGCAGGTAGACGGCACATATGCTCCTCCAGACCCAGAGTCAAGCTGCTGGTACTAAGGCCCCACCGAGCTCTTGCCCTGCGGGGCCAGAAACTGTGCTACGAGGCGGTGACGAGTGCGGTAAAGATCTCCTCACCAATCTGTTGACCCGTGGCGGGATCGACGCTGCAATCAAGCCGACCGTCGGTCCAGATGGGATCTATCCTGCCACCGAAGGCCACGATGCCTTCGTAGTCGCCGTACTGATTGCCGGCATCCGCGCAGGGGTTGGTGGCGCTTTCATCGCTCACAGCGGTGGTCAATTTGATATTGGGAGCAAAGGAGAGGCCACCGCCGGTTGACTGGCTGAAATAGATGTCGGTCTTGGTATCAGCAGGGTCATTGCGCGCATCGTTCCAGCTGAGATCGACCGAGCCGGTCACCGAGTCCACCGAGAGCCACTGGTTGAACTGGTCTTTTCGCACACCGGGCGGGTCATCGTTGACACGCGCTGGCATACTCCAACTTGCGCCGCGATCGGTTGAGCGGGATACGAAGATATCCGTTCCGTTCGACGCCGTCTCGTCCATCCAGGAACAGTAGAGCGTGCCACGGTTGCTCCCACCACTCCGGTCGGCATCGCACGCCGGGTAGAGCAAGGCGTGCCGGCTCGCCATCGCCGGAATGGCGTCGTCGAAGGCAACAGTTGTGGCCGCAATGGCCTGTTGCTGGCCGAAGGTAGCCCCGCCATCGAACGAGCGATTGACCATCAGGATGTTTTGCTGGATATCGTGCCAGGCCACGTAGACCTCGCCATTTGGCCCGACGAACGGATCGGCGCCGATGGCCTCTCGTGGACCGCCGGTCGGATTGTTCAGCGCGACCGGGCTACTGAAGGTCTGGCCACCATCGGTCGAACGCGCAAAGAGCAGGTCGTCGTTGGCTGAGGACTTGCCCGCATTCAAAGAAGCAGTATCCCAGGCCACATAGACGCTATCGCGGAATGGGCTATGTGGGTTAGTATCCACCGCGATCATCGGTTTGTCGTTGAACTTGCCGCTGCCGCTGTTGAAGTTAAAGAATGTGACCTGGGGCCAGGTTCGCCCGCCATCAGAGGACTTGGCTACGGCCATCTCGGTTCCCTGGATCGAGTCAAAGAAGCGATTGAAGAAGACGACGATGTACGAGTAGTAGACGTTGCCGCGCGTGTCGAAGGCGACGCCTGGGTCGGAGCCGAAATCCACCCCATTCGTCGTCGCCGGAGGAGGCAGCGGCAGATCAACGGCTCCCCAGGTTTTGCCGCCGTCACTGGAAAAATAGCCGCGCATGGGTAAGCGCACGATTTCATTGGAGCCGCCGACGAGCATCGTGGGGTTGTTGGGGTTGACCGTGATCGAGGTTTCGCTCTGTGGGGTATCCTCATTGCTCACATCGACATTAGACCCGACAGAAAATGATTGGCTCTGCGAGGAGGGTGGCGAGGATGAGCCCGTGAGGAGCCGTTGATACTTGGCCCACCAGGTGGGCAGGCTATAGCTGGAAGTGGAAGAACTCGCTTTCGCATCACCGATCGAAAAGAGAGCGGAGCTGGCAAGCAGGATGCATACCACCAGCAGACCTACAAGACGACATCTGGGAAGACCGACAAGGATCGTTCGAAACATGATGTCCACCCTTTCCTTCGGACTGTGCTGCCGAATGAGATTGCTCCGGGACATCCCTGGGATATCCTGGAGTGTACCCCATGCTATTTGTATGTCAACGTAGAGTTAGCCATGATAGGACTGCTGCGCAGTCGAGCGACTCCTTCCCACGAACAAAAACAGCCCACCTTCATCGCTCTTAAATAGGGCCAGGACGGCTGCGCCGCCAAGCACCCCGATAATGGTCGCGATCTCCACGAGGACGCTCGCACCCGCATTCAGTCGCAGCGTCCGGTAGCAGATCCAGCCGAGTAACAGGCCGAAGAAGAATGCGCCGAGCCCAGATATAAACATGTCATTGCTCCTTGTGGACCACACCTTTACCAGTCGGGCATGCGGCAAATGCTGCTGGTGCGCCTCCGATGAGCACGACCCCGGTGAGCACAGCGACAAAGAGTTTCCCTTTGACGAGGCGCACGAATTTCATACAAACTTCTTCCTTCACTCTGCATACATGAGAAGATGGCAGCGAGGCGGAGATGTTTCAAAATTAGGAAATACCTCGCTATGCTCCACCTTCACAGGGATAGTTGCAAAACCTGCGCATGTGGTTACGGGTCGCAGACGAGTTTCTTCTGAATGCACCGGAAAAACAGATACAGAGGCTATGGTGATTGTCTTTTTACGTACTCGTAACTACAATAGGCTCTGGTGCAACTTACTGTTATGAATGAAGAGGGATCATTCCTTGTAGGGAGACTACCAATCAATGGGGGCTATGAGCTATCTGCTCGACCAGGCACGGCAGGGCGAAGCCGAGGCGCTGAGCGCGCTCTATCGTCGGTTCCTGCCGGGAATATTTGGCTACATCGCCGCACGCGTGCCTGATCGTGCCACGGCCGAAGACCTGACCTTGGAAGTCTTCTTGACGATGGTCGAAGGGATCGGTCAGTTGAGAGCCAGCGACGAGGCGGGCTTTGCTGGCTGGCTGCTCCAGATTGCGCGTCTCACCGTGGCAGCCTATTATCGGAAGCGAGAACACCTCCCGGCGCTTGTCTCGCTCGATCCAGGGGACCAGGAAGAGGCTGCGTCGGGGAACAGTGAGGCACTTGTTCGCGTGCATCTCGGTATGGACCCGGCGGAGATCGTGGAGGCGCAGGATGAATGGAACACCGTGGTCAATGCGATCAATGCGCTGACAGAAGAGCAGCGCCAGGTGCTGGTTGGCCGGTTCATTTTGGGGTACGATGTGGCGATGGTGGCACGCATGATCGGGAAGAAAGCCAACGCCGTCAAAGCCTTGCAATTTCGGGCGCTGCACAGCCTGCATCGTCTGTTGGGAAAGCGCGGTTCCTCCGAGCAGGCATTCTTTTCTCAAACGCGACACCGGGGAGGGAAACCATGAAACCACTAGCTGAACGCCTCAATGATCGACTCGAGCAAGAGCGTAGGCGCTCCTGGAATGGTGGGGAGCCTTCGGGCTTGTCTGCTTCACGTACGCACACGCCTGCCAGCGATCCGGAGGTAGAAGAACTGGTGGCGCTGGCAAGCAAGCCCTCATTTGCAGGCGGACCCGGATTTTGCCTTACAGTTGGAGAGGCACCTGCTGGTGCACCATGCGACGTTGCGTAGCAAGTACTCTCAAGGCAGATGGTTCTTCCCGCGCCTGTGGCACGCACACCCCGCCCTGGGTCTCGTGCTTGGCTTCTGTCTCCTCCTCCTTCTCCTGGGAACCGGCATGCTCGTTGCAGCTGCACAGGTGTCCAATCCCAATAATCCGCTGTATGCGGTGAAACGTTGGGAGCAAGGTGTGCAGGTCTCGCTCGCGCGTTCACCTGAAAGCCGGGCCGACTTGGATCTGCAGTTTGCCAGGGATCGGCTGAGCACACTGGCAAGTCTTGCCGATCCGGCACACGCTGAGGCGTACCGCCAGGCGCTGGCGGACTTCGAGCAGCAACTGAGGAATGCCTCCAGCTCCATTGGAGCGATTCCCGCCGGACCAGATCACGATCGCCTGAGCAGCCAACTTGCGACGCTCAAAGCTGACGCACGCCGCACCTTGCGGAGCTTCCTGCCACGGCTTGCGCTAGCAGAACGGCTGGTAACGACGGATGTGCTGGGGCAAGAGGGCGATACGGTACCGTTGCTAAGAGATTGAACTATCCTACCATGCAAAAGGGCATGACAGGATACTGCAATCCCTTGAAGTAAGCCCGGAGGCTTATTGCCGGCAACCGTAGCGGCAGACCTCAGTCCATATAGGGCAGAGGTTTCTTCCCTGCACAAGAGGGAAGTGATGCATCAAGGCGCATCAACAGTTGAGATAAGTATAGCAGAGTTGAGGGCTTTGGTCAACTGTTCCAAACCCCACCTGCTCGGCGTCGAGATTGTCGCGTCCGTACACCCCAACGAACAAGCCACGATCAGCATCACGGGGGAAAACATCCAACCAGGGGCGCAATTACTGGTGGACGAGCAGGAAACGGGGGTGCAAGGCTCGTTCCCACATGGAGTCTATGTCTACACCACCAGCTGGAATAGCGACACCAGCATCCTGAGAGCATTGGCCTTCTGAATCCCGATGGCACAGTTGCCCTGACAACAGCAATTACCATGAAAAGCTACAACGAAAATGGGAATGGCAATAGCGGCAATGGCAATACTAGGGGGCATGGGAACGGCAATACGGGGGGAAAACCTGGCCTGACTCCTACACCTCACCCTCAAATCGCCAGATAGGGGTACTATTTCTCTAAGCCCGTAACCGATCTCTGGCAAAGTCCAACTCTCCCCATAGAGAAATGTGCGTCTTTCGTCCCGCTGTTCTCGTAAGCAGAGGCAATGGCATGATAGATGCCGTTACCCCAGTGAAATGGATAGAGAAAGAAAGGACCACGTATGCGATTCAGTAGTGTGTTCAGTCGTTTGCTCAAAGGAAAACTCCTGGTAATTGCTCTTGTGAGCATTGCCGCCATCGGAGGGACAGCAGTGATGGCTGCTTCGACACCGGGAGGACAACACCTGGTTCACGCACTCGTCGGCTTGACGAGTGCGACAAGCACACCAGCAAAGCCGTCTCCGACCCGTGGAACGGGGAGAGAGGCAACTCCCACGCCGGGCGCGAACGGGCACGCGGCCAATTGTCCCGGGCTGCCTGAAGCACAAAACCTGGCAGCGAGCTTTTCGCTGAGTACGGACAACACCGGTGATGCGGCCCAGGCTATTTGCTCCCTTCACCAGGGAACCTTCAAAGGCACGACTCCCGGCGGCACCGCTATTTCATCCAGCCGCGTCTTTGGCTATGGCGAGATCCAAGATTTACTCACCTACGCTCGCTATTTGGCAGCGCATGACGCAACCAATACGAGCGGTACGTTGACGAACAGCAACGCGCGTAGCTATCTCGCGGAGGCGCTCCAACGTTGTGGCACATCCCCACTGGAGACGTGCCTGGCGACCAATATACCTGGCTTCCATGCTGGCAAGAGCGGGAGTAATGGACGGCCGACGAGTACTCCCACTCCTCCGACGAGCACGCCTACCCCTCCTGGTGGTGGGAAACCGACGAGTACTCCTACTCCCCCTTCCCACTGATCGGGTCTCGAACGAGTGCAGATGCGTGCGTCGTGTGCATTCGTTCAGCAGGTTTGCCGCGTTCCCTATCGTTGCGGGGCAATCAACCAAAGATTGTTCACGCGCTCATATCATCAGTGGCAACAGCCACAGGAGGGTACATTCACGATGCATCTACGACGTCTCCTCGCCATTGCCAGCATCCTTGCCGTTACCGTGATGCTGATCCTGACGACAAAAACTGGAGCTATTGCCACGGTGGGCAGTTCCGCAGGCGGTGCGCACACCACGTATAAGCTGGCGCATAGCCAGGCCACCAGCGGCTATCAGAGCGGCTATAGCCCTCTCCAAGTGAACAGCGCGTACCATCTCAACGGGACGTACACCGGCGCTGGTACCACCATCGCTCTCGTTGATGCCTACAACGACCCGACGGCTGCCAGCGATTTCGATACGTTCTCCCAACAGTTCGGCTTGCCCACTATCGCAGGTAGCTGCGGCTGCTTCACCAAGGTGGACCAGACGGGCGGCACGAACTATCCGCGCACCAATAGCGGCTGGGCGCTGGAGATCAGCCTGGATATCGAATGGGCCCATGCCATCGCCCCGCAGGCACATATTCTGCTGGTCGAGGCCAATAGCAATAGCTTCGCGAATCTGCTGGCAGCCGAGGACTATGCCACGACACACGCCCAGGTGGTCTCCAACAGTTGGGGAGGCTCGGAGTTCAGCAGCGAGACCAGCTCCAGCTATGATGGTCACTTTAACAAGCCAGTCGCCATCGCCGTCTCGGCTGGCGATAGCGGCACGCCCGCCGACTATCCCTCAGCTTCGCCCTACGTCCTCTCGATTGGCGGCACTTCGCTGACGATCAACGGGACGACGAAGAGCGGCGGCTGCGTCAGCACCGGCTGCACCTACGGGAGCGAGAAGGTCTGGAGCGGGGGAGGCGGAGGGGCCAGTGCCTATGAGACGGAGCCAGGCTATCAGGTTGGCTACTGCGGCACCACAACCAACGTGAATAATTGCGGCGGCAAACGTGGCACGCCGGACGTCGCCTGGGATGCTGATCCGAATACAGGCGTCGCGGTCTACGACTCGACGAGATACCAGGGTCAGAAGGGCTGGTTCCAAATTGGTGGGACGAGCGTTGGCGCACCCAGCGTAGCTGGTGTCATCGCGCTGGCCGATCAGGCTCATGGAACAACCTTGACCACCAACAATCTCTCGACCCGCTTTGCCTACCAGATCGCTGCGACATCGTCCAACTATAGCACCGACTACCACGACATTACCTCCGGCTCAGATGGCACGTCGTGCTGTACGGCTGGAGCCGGGTACGACCTGGCGAGTGGCCTCGGCTCACCTGTGGGAAATAGTTGGATCGGCAACGTGTAGCAAGCTTTTGTTGTTTTTTACCGGTTGTTTGTTTGGCGTGGTCTCCTAGAGGCGTGCAGAGCGCATCAAGCATGCATGCCTCTGGTACTGCATCGGTCTGGCAATTGGCTTTTTTGCCTACTTTCCCATTGATCTGGTTTCTGATGGCAAACAGGGCCTGCTGCCCTGCTGCAAGGGAGGATAGGAACATGCCACTACGAAAGATGCTACACACCAGCTGTGGTACGGTAGTGTGACCCGAGGGAGTCTTGCTCATGTCCATGCGCCTTGCAAAGGATCTTTCGCCCACCTATCCTGCCTGCCTGATTGTTGACGCTGATGAGGAAAGGGCGCAACGCCTGGCGCGCCTGCTGACCCTCACAGACTATCGCCCACTCGTTGTGTCCACCCTCTCCCAAGCCCTGGAACGCTCCCTTCGCGAACCGTTCCAGCCACACGCGCTGTTGCTGGGACAGGCCGATCTTCGGCGCCACCCGCTTTTCTCTTCGTTGGTACGCCGAGTAGACAGCAAACGGGGAAGGAGATTCCTCGTCTGCTGGTACAGACACCTGTCCCCGAAGCGGTTCCAGTTGGTATTGATCCTTCGATTCACTCTCCCACCCATGTGCTCTCACAACGGTGCCTCCAAATCCTCTCCACATTGGGAGAGCTTGTGCCTCCGCACCGAACCAAAGTCATCATGACAGCGCCTAGCCTGGCACTCGACATCCTGCCCGCCCTGGAACTCTTGCCCCGTGTGGCCCATCACCACCGTGTATGCAATCGCCATTTTCTCCAGATGCTCACAGCGGCTCGGATCCGATGCCATCGCGAAAGTTGTGTAAAGATGGACAGGAAGCCAGCGGGTAGAAATAAGAGGCAGGCACAACTGATCCACCTCATCTAGTACTACAGCCGCACTTAGACAGCGAAACGAGCGGCGCGCCGTTTGATATGGAAGCGTTTAGCCCCGGCTTGATGTCGCCTGCGCCACTGTGACCAGTACAGAACTCCTTCAGGTGTCGCAGGAGCTTGCCACACCAGGCTTGATGTCGCCTGCGCCACTGTGACCAGTACAGAACTCCTTCAGGTGTCGCAGGAGCTTGCCACACCAGCCGCGAAGCCGCAGTCGGCGCACTTCGGGAACCGTCAGGGGAAGGAGCTGAACGGCTTCGTGTTCCTGAATTTGGGCCCCCTTTTTTGCCCTGCCACTTTGACCACCGTCAAAAACGCCAGAGCAAACATGGCTAGCGTGATATGCCGATACCAGCCCTGCCAATGCCGCACTTCATAGTCATCCAATCCGACTTGCTGTTTGACTAACTCAAAGGCTTCTTCCACTTGCCACCGACTTCCTGCCGCCCGCACCACCTGCTGCAGGGTGACGGACTCTGGAGCAAAGACGAAGTAATAGGCGATCTTGGTTGGATCAGAGAGGCTGCGCCTGGCCAGCAGCCACTGCTTCCACCCTGGCTCTGTCCATCGGAAATCGAGCGACTGCCAGGCCCAATCGTAGAAACGCGGTCCTTGACTGCCTTCTCCTGCCGACAAGCGCTGCCACCTGGAAGCCTCCCAACTGGCCACGATCTCATCGGCACGGTGGGTGAGCCCAACGCGCTGATTCATTGGCACGGCCAACACATAGGGCTGCAGGCGCTCCTCCAGCCAGCTGCGCAGTTTGTAGTCCCCGCCATAGACCGTATCGCCCGTCACCCAGGCCGCTTGGATTCCATGGGCAAAGGCAC
>WNFM01249324.1_pt1 | contig 25950 bp, 33 predicted proteins | sample 5400271 | NCBI WGS metagenome assembly WNFM01 (sample SAMN13153352, study PRJNA577476) | soil metagenome | isolation source: 60 cm saprolite on Douglas fir-dominated hillslope | place: USA:California | collected 2013-09-17 | reverse complement strand
TGCTCGAGCCGGTGCCGCACCCCGGCGACTTCGATGTCGTCCTGTGCCGCAACGTGCTGCTCTATCTCAGCCCGGAGAGGAAGGCGCTGGCGTTCGAGCGCATCGCCGGCGCGATGGCGGAGGACGGTTGGCTGATGCTGGGGGCGGGAGAGACCGTGATTGGCCAAACCAAGAAGCTCGCTTCCGACGCCACGGCTCGAGGCCTTTACCGGCTGGTCGGCGACGGCAGCAGGGTTGAGAAGCGCGCGGGCATGGACCGCCGCTCCGTCACGGGGGCTTGACCGCGCAGCAATAGCCGTGTGCCTTGCGCTCCGTGGATCTGGACTTGATCGAGCGGCCTTCACCCAATTTCGACGAGCGGCAGCTGCCCGTGTCGATGATCGTGCTCCATTATACCGGAATGCCCGACGCCGAAGGCGCGCTCGACCGATTGACGTCGCCGGAAGCAAAGGTCTCTTGCCACTATCTGATCAACGAGGACGGGACGACCTACCGGCTTGTGGATGAGGCCAAGCGGGCGTGGCACGCCGGCAAGTCGCGCTGGCGCGGAATCACCGACGTCAATTCGGCCAGCGTCGGCATCGAGATCGTCAATCCCGGCCATGAGTTCGGCTACCGCCCGTTTCCCGACGAGCAGATCGCTTCGCTGATCCCGCTGGTCGCCGACATCAAGGAGCGGCACGGCATCGGCCGCGGCGATGTCGTCGGCCATTCGGATGTCGCCCCCGGGCGCAAGGAAGATCCCGGCGAATTGTTCCCCTGGCATGCTTTGGCCAAGCGCCGCCTTGCCCTGCCAAGCCCGACCCGCGACCTGATCGACCCTTATTGGACCGATGCCGGTTTTCTGCTCGCGCTCGAACGCTTCGGCTATGACGTCACCGACGAGCAGAAGGCGGTAATCGCCTTCCAGCGGCGGTTTCGGCCCGACGTGATAGACGGCATCATCGACGGCGAATGCCGCGCGAAATTGCTCGCGCTGTTGCTGCCGAGGCCGCAGTGAAAGATCACAAAGTTCGCGTCGGATTGGGTGAAATCGGGGTGCCTTCCGCTCGCGAGAGTTGCTCCGCCCTGTGACCTTGCGCCCGTCGCGGGTGATCGAAAGAAGGTGACGCTGCATCGGCCAGCTTAAGGCACAGGTGGCAGCCTGTAGGAAACAAATTTCGAGTCTTCGCTAGTGGCAGCTTTCGACCCAAAGCGGACATTAGGGTTGGCCGTTAAAAGCCCTCCTCGATGCCGATAGTGATTGCTCGGCTGCGAGCCCGATGCGTCCAGCCGCCTTCAAGGTTTGTGGCGTCTCTCGTCGTATAGTGAGCGTTAGTCAGGTTGGTGAGGTCCAGCCTAAAGTCGGCAGCGCGATTAGCGATCTTGGCGTGATAGACCGCTGCCAGGCCGAACATGGCGTAGCTTGAATGACGGTCCCCGTTCGGGTCGCTTGTTGCCAAGGTGCGGACCGTCCCGCTCGACACCAGCGCGTCGCCACCAAAACTGAACTTGCCAAAGCGTTGCGTCAGACCGGCCGACATCGTGAAAGGCCGGTCACTCGCAAGCGGAACATACCTATTGGAAGCCGCAGCGATGCTCGCAAATGAGAAGATTGCGTCGCGAGCTACGATTGTTTTGGCCTCCGCCTTGGAGAGCGACACGTTCGCCCAAGCCGTAGTTCTGCGACGGGCATAGGTGGTGGAAAGCTCCAAGCCCTTCATGCGAGCTCGCTTGAACCCGAACGCCGCGGGTACTGCCGAACCGATTGTCTGATGCTCCGCGATGTAGTTGTGGGCTGAACGCCAGTACCCATCTAAGCCGACAGTGAACGCGCCCATCTTCTGCTGGAAGCCCGCATCAAAATAGTCATCCCGCTCGTCCGGAAAGCGAGTATCGCCAGGCGGTTCATCCAGCGGCGGAGCCGATGCGTACCGGGCATATCCGACATGCGCAGTCAGATTGCTTGGAGATGCCCAAACGAGGCTGGCCCTGGGCTCGGCCCTTGCGCTCGACCCCAATCCTCGCAGCCACTCGATGCGAGCGCCCGGATTGAACGTGAACGAAGGCGTGATCTTCCACTCATCCTGTGCATAGATGGCCGCCGCAGTCCTACTGGCGCTCGATCCACCGCTGTCCGTCGCGCGCTCGTGAACGGTCGCGCGGCTGGCGAGAAGTCCGAAGCGCAGGGTGTGTGCTGTGCCAAGTTCGTCGCTCGCGTCGATCTGAGTCCCGAGGGTGGAACGGCGCTCCCTCGTCCTCTGACTGAATTGCGCTTGGTTCGATGCGAGGCCGCCGAACAGCGACGTTTGGATAGTGAAGCCGTCCTTGCTGTGCTGAAACGTTCCGACTGCGTAACCGTCGCCGCTCTGTTGGGTGCCTCGGCCTAGGCTCGTCTCGCCGAACCTGTGGTGCTCGTGCGAGCCACCAACGATGATCGAGGCGCGGTTGTTCTCGTTGATGACGTGGTCAGCGAAGCCAAGACCCTCGATCTCATTCCTTCGGTCGCGCGCATGAAGGCCTGCGGCGTCAGCAACCGTCGATCTGTCATGCTCGAAGCTCCCGGACGCAAACAGGCTCGTTCCAGCGGCTGATCCTGCCCATTCAAGCGCGGGTTCAACCATTCCGTCGCTGCCTGCGAAAAGCTCCGCTTGACCGCCGTGTTGGTAGAGTCCGTTCTTGGTGGTGACGCTGATTACGCCCGCAGGAGCAAAGCCGAACTGGGCAGGTAGCGTGCCGGTGATCAAGCGCGTCGTCTCAGCGAGACGGGCGCTGAGGTGGTCGGCAGGGTCCGAGATCACCTCCGGAACGATCACGTTGTTGATGCGAACTTGATTGGCGGGTGATCCTCGAACGTTCAGCGTGGTCCCCGATAACGTCACACCCGGAGCTTGGGCGAGAACGTCTGCAATCCTGCCGGTTTCGCCACCCGGCCGGTTCTCAATCGTCTCGTTGGTTAGTGAATAGACGGTCGATCCGAGCGCCGCGTCGATCTGGGTCCTCGCGGCGTCCAGTTTGCGGGCTGTGACTACAATGGCGGTGTTCGCTTGGACCTGACCTTCCTGATCACCCTCGTCATCCGCGTCGTGCGATGCAGGTTGTGACGTGGTTCCAGCCTTCGGCTTGGCCTCATCCGTCCTAGGTGCGGTGATCGGGGGTCGCGATCCTTGTGGCTTCTCGTCATCATCATCGGGCGGAGGAGAGGCAGCAGCACTCAGAAGCAACGCAGCGATTAGTACAGTCATTCGCTGACCCTTGGCCTCGGCCTCCCAAGCCGACAAGTGTCAAAGCTGCAATCCATAGGCACGGAGGCAGGAACGGTCCGCATGAGGGCACGTTCGACCGTCAGGAGGCTAGCCGCAGCTGATGCCGGAACGACGTATCCATCAAATCTTCGAAGTCAGCGTTTTGCTCAAGGGAGCACACGCGGCGATCGAGGCGGTAGGCGGGCTGGCGCTCGCCCTCACCAATAATGTGTGGATCAGGGGCGTGGCCACACAAGCCACTCAGAGTGAGTTGATCGAGGATAAACGAGACTTCGTTGCGAATCATCTGGCCACATGGGCGCAGGGTTTCTCAATCGAGACACAGCACTTTTACGCTTGGTACCTGCTCAGTCACGGCGTTGTTAAGCTCGCGCTGGTGATCGGCCTGCTTATGCGCAAGCTCTGGGCCTACCCGACGACGATAGTCGTGCTCGGCTTGTTCATTGTCTATCAGCTCTACCGATACACAGCGACCCATGGGGTGGGTTTGCTGCTGCTAACCGCCTTGGACATTCTTGTGGTGACCCTCACTTGGCACGAATACAGGCTGATGCGACACCACTTACCAATCGATTGATGCTCGTCCGCCTAGCGTCCGCTTTCCACCCAAAGCCGTCATTACGCGCCTGACTCGCATCAGCGCGCCCGTTCCCCTATATCCCGCGTCGCCAGAGGGCTGGGCGGCCGCGGTGGAGCTTGCTCCAACGAGGAAAGTCCGGGCTCCAAGGAACCACGGTGCCGGGTAACGCCCGGCGGCTCGCTCTGGCCTTCGGGCGATAGCGGGTCAGGGATAGTGCCACAGAAAGGACACCGCCGGGCTTCGGCACGGCAAGGGCGAAAGGGTGCGGCAAGAGCGCACCGCGGTCCTGGCGACAGGGCCGGCACGGTAAACCCCACCGGGTGCAAGACCGAATAGGGGCAGCAAAGGGCTTCGGCTCTGGGGCATGGTTCCGGCTCGCTGCCCGGGTTGGTTGCTTGAGGGGCGGAGTAACCCGTCCCCTAGAGGAATGGCCGCACAGTCACGCTTGCTTAAAGCGCGATGGACAGAACCCGGCTTACAGGCCCTCTGGCAAATTTTTCGTCATTGCGAGGCCTCGAAGAGGCTGCGGCAATCTACACTGGATTGCTTCCCCCGGCCTTCGCCGGGGTCGCAATGACGCTTTTGAATGGTAAGTGACCTGGAATGGCGAAGCAGAAGCGAACGGATGACTGGGGGTTTCCCCGCTGGCGCTCCTACGGCGACAAGGGACGCGCCGCGGCCAAGGTGCGTCTGTGCGACCGCGAGGGCTGCAGCAATATCGGTGACCGGCCCGCGCCCAAGGCGCCGCACAGCCGCGAGCGGTGGTATTTCTGCGAAGCTCATGCCGCCGAATACAACCGGAACTGGAACTATTTCGCAGGCTTGAGCCCGGAAGAAGCCGCTCGCCGCGCTGCCGAGGAAGAGTTGGGGAATTCGGGCTTCCGCCAGTCGGCGCAGTGGAAATGGGCTGGGCCGGGCGACGGCAGCCGCTCGCGCGACGAGATGCGTGCCCTGGAGGCGCTCGAACTCGACAGCGATGCCGACTTCAAGGCCGTAAAGACGGCGCACCGCCGCCTGGTCAAGGATTCGCACCCCGATGCCAACCCCGGCGACGCGGAGGCGGCGAAGCGGTTCAAGCAGGTTCAGGCGGCATATGACGTGCTGCGCAAGGCCGAAGAGCGCCGGGTTCTCCAGGCGGCATCCCAGCCGCGCAGCTGATCTCGGCCCTAAGCTGCGCTCATTTTTCGGATTTGGGCGGACGCGTTCTGCGTTCTCCCCGGCGCCGGGGGATCCGGCGACGCTCCGGCTGGCCCGCCAGTGGAGCGCTAGACTTGCGGCGATCGCTCTTGCGTCGTTCGCCCTTGCGACGGTTGGTTGCCTTGCCGTCGGCTCTCGGCAGACCGCCGGCGTCGATCACGATTGAATTTGCAGTTGGATGTTCCCGAAGCCTCGCCTTCGCTGCGGAAAGGACCAGCGAGAGGTTGTTCTTGACGAACGTGCAGCGCTCGTCGTCGCTCATTTGCGCGACACTCTCGAAGTCGAGATAGGCGCCGATGGCGTCTTGCGTGATGCAGATCGCCCGGATCTTCCCCTCGATCCAGATGTCGACCAGCGTATCGGTTCCGCTCGCGCGTATCGAATCGTTCTCCATACTACCCCCCTTACGCCGGAGACTGCCGATAGCCTCGTTGTATTGCCGTCGGGGCGATGCGCCAGAGGGAAAATGGCCTTAAACCGGGGCTGCGTACCGCTCCGCGGTCTGCTTCACGAGCGCGATCATGTTGGGTACCCCCTGCGTGCGGTTCGCGCTCAGATGCTTTGAAAGTTCGAACGGGGCGAGGGCAGCGCCAATGTCGAGCGCTGCGACCTCTGACGCCGGCTTGTCCTGCACCGCGCTCAGCACAAGCGCGACGATGCCCTTGGTGATCGCGGCATTGCTGTCGGCGAGGAAATGCAGCCGGCCCTCGCTGACCTTGGGATAGACCCAGACCGAGGCGGCGCAGCCGCGGACCTTGGTGCTCTCGGTCTTGAGCGCATCGGGCATCGGCTCGAGCTCGCGGCCCAAATCGATCAGCAGCCGGTACCGGTCCTCGGCCTCGACCAACTGATATTCCTCAAGGATTTCGCTGAGTGGAGGGAGGCCGGGCATGCCGCCACCCTCTAGCCCGCTACCGGTCGCGGAGCGACTCGATTTCCTTGGCGAGGCTATTCTCTTTGTCGACCGTGATCCGCTCCAGGACCTTGAGCCGTTCCTTTAGATCATGGACCTCGTCGCGCAGGCGCGCCGTCTCTCGCGGATCGCCAGCCTCGAGCTGTTGATTCGCCCAGCGCCGGTCCAACCCGGTCCGCATGCCCATGCGATGGGAGATGATCCGGAACACGAAGACCAGGACGATGACTGCAAGGACGAACTCTTGACCGTTCATTGGGCATTCTCTCCAGATGGAATTCGCGCTTGGTCACGCAGCGCTTCGATCTGTGCTGCAGTCTGCGCGCCGCCGTCGGTGACGATTTGCTCGAGGACGCGCAGGCGGCTTTCGACCCGCTCCATATGTTGGGCATATTGAGCGCTTTTCTCTGCGGCGAGGCTCGTCTGGGCCACAATCTGCTTTTCTTTGATCCGCATCCACATTTTGAACGGGGCGATGCCGATCGCCGCGAGCGGAATGAGCACCCAGATCCAGCTTGCGATATTGTTCATGAATGAAGCGCCCCTTTTTTCCGTGTTCGAATATTGTGGTGCCGAGGGTGTGGTTCAACTCGCTGCGTCGCTGACCGAAACCCGCTTACGGTCGATGCGGCTTGACCCCTCCCGCAACGCCTCGATCTGCGCGGCCGTTTGCGCCCCGCCGTCGGTCACGATCTGCTCGAGCACGCGGACGCGCTCTTCCAGCTCATGCGAGCGGGACGCATATTGCGCGGCTTTTTCTGCGGCGTGCAAAGCTTCGATCTCGAGCTTCTTCTCGCGAAATTTGAAGAATCGGTTGAATGCCAGTGTCAGCATCACTGTCGGCAAGCCGATGATGATGAAGGCTAGCATGATACTCGTCCCGCCGTTCATGCATTCCCTCCCTTGTCGAGCGTCAGCGCCTCGATTTCCTTGCTAAGCTTCAACGGTCCGTCGGTCACGATCCGTTCGACTGTCTCCAGACGGTCCTTGATCGCCCCGATTTCGGCGCGAAGTTGGGCATTTTCGGTCGTGAGCAGCCGAATCCGCTCACCGGCTTCGCGATCGCCCTTGGGATGGAGCGGCACGCCCCAGGCATTCTGGAGGGGATAGCCGTTCCTGATCTTGATCCAGGTGTTGAGGAACGATCCGCCGACGCCGAGGGCGACGATGATCGCGATGAACGGCAAGATTCCGGCGAGCAATCTGACGATCTGGATGGCCTCGGCGTCCATCGGCGATTCCCCTGTTTGGCGGTTAGCGGAGTTGGTCGATTTCGCGGGCGAGCGATCGGTTTTCGGTCGTCACATAGCTCTCGATATCGGCAAGGCGTCGGTCGATGTCCTTGAAGCGCGAGCGGATGTCGCGAGCAGCGCGAGTTGGCGAGGCGCGAACGCCCTGCCAAAATTGCGTTTCCTCGCGATCGACGCGATCAAGGGACACCGGCTTGGTCGGCGTGACCATCGCGGCGATGAAGTAGAAGGGCAGGACTCCGCCACCGCTCATGAACATCGCGGCGAGGAAGCAGACACGCACCAGGCTGACGTCGAAGCCAGTGTAGTCGGCGATTCCGGCGCAAACTCCGAAGACCTTGCCGTTGCGCTTGTCGCGATAGAAGCGGGTACGGCTCGCCGGCTGCGGCGAGTAATAGTCCGGCTCGCGGCCGTAATCAGGCTCGTTGGAACGCTCGATCGGACGATTAGAGCGTTCTTGTGGAGCAGGATAGCGGTCGAACGCCATCATTCACCTTCCACGAGCAGCCGCTGCCGATCCTCGCGGCCGGGCAGGCACTGCTGGCGCCAGTTGGGATTCTCGGCGGTCATGATCCGCTCGATCGTACACAAGCGGTCGTCGAGACGGCGAGCGGCGTCGTGAAGCTCATCCAGCAGCTTCTCGTCGCCGGACGTGAGTGTTGCCGCCGTCTTCCACTTGGTGATGTAATGAAAGATGACCCACGGCAGGCCGATAAAGATCACAACGATCGCGAGCGCGCCCACCATCATTCCAAAAACATCGTCCATTCTTTACTTCCCCCTGGCCTTGAGCGCGGCCTTCATGGCTTCGAGCTCGGCGTCGACTGATTCGGCGGCCTTTAGTTCTGCGATCTCTTCCTCGAGGCTTTTCGGCCCCGTCATGCCCAGCGCATCCGCGCGGCCCTCGGCGAAGTCCGCCCGCCGTTCAAGGACTTCGAAGCGGCTGAACGCGTCCTCGGTGCGGCTGCCGTTCATGATTTCGCGGGCCCGGGCCCGCGTCACCGCGCTCTCGAACCGGGCAGCGATCGCATTCTGGCGCGCGCGCGCCTCGCGCAACTTGCCCTGCAGCTTGGCGATATCGCCCTCATAGCTCTTGAGCGTGCTGTCGATCACTTTGATTTCGTCGCGCAGGCCTTCGCCCATGTCGGCCGCTTTCTGACGCTCGATCAGCGCCGCCTTGGCCAGATCCTCGCGCTCCTTCGACAGCGCCAACTCGGCTTTCTCGGTCCAGTTCCTCTGAAGTTCGTCGAGGCGCGACAGCGCCCGGCCCATCTCCTTGCGGTCGGCGATACACCGTGCCGCCGAGGCGCGGACGTCGACCAGCGTCTCCTCCATCTCGAGGATGACCATGCGGATCATCTTCGCCGGATCTTCCGAGCGGTCGAGCATCTCGGTGATGTTTGCCGCGAAGATGTCCCGTGTTCGGGAAAAAATACTCATTCAATTACCTCGTATGCGATCACTCAGGGCCCTGTACCTGCTAATAACCATACAAGTGTTGTGCCAAATCCATTGAAACCCCGCAGTTTTAGGAAATCCGTTGGTTTGCCTGCGAAAAAGGGGTGAAAATCCTTGCCAAATGGTAGGATTTGCCACCAACAGTCGGTTGGTTTTGAGTAGGAATTGTGGAGCGGACGGACCAATTCATCGGCCAAAGCCTGCCGTTCCTCGACGCGGTCGAGCGGGCGAGCCGTGCCGCGCCCTTGAACCGGCCCGTACTCGTGATCGGCGAGCGGGGCACGGGCAAGGAGTTGATCGCCGAACGTCTTCACCACCTCTCGTCGCGCTGGGCGGGGCCGCTGATTATCATGAACTGCGCGGCGCTGCCGGAAAATCTGATCGAGGCCGAGCTGTTCGGTCATGAGGCCGGAAGCTTTACCGGTGCCGCCAAAACGCGGCATGGCCGTTTCGAGGAAGCCGACGGCGGCACCTTGTTCCTCGATGAGCTGGGCACCTTGTCGATGCCCGCCCAGGATCGGCTGCTACGCGCGACCGAATATGGCGAGATTACGCGGATCGGCGCGTCAAAGCCGATCAGCGTCGATGTTCGTATCGTCGCGGCGACCAACGAGAATCTCCCGGCGCAAGTCGACAAGGGAAAGTTCCGCGCCGATCTTCTCGACCGCTTGTCGTTCGAGGTCATCACCTTGCCGCCGCTGCGCGCTCGGCAAGGGGACGTGCCGCTGCTCGCCGAGCATTTCGGACGTCGCATGGCGGTCGAGTTGGACTGGTCCAACTGGCCCGGCTTTACGCCGCGAGCGGTGGCCGAGCTCGAGGCCTTCCATTGGCCCGGCAACGTGCGCGAGTTGCGCAATACCGTCGAGCGTGCCGTTTACCGCCACGAAGACCCCGAACGTCCGGTCGACGAAATCCAGTTCGACCCCTTCCATTCGCCCTGGGCACCGACTTCGGGCAGTGCGGCGGCGGAGGTCCGCGCCCCCGTTTCCGAGCTTGCAGACGTTCATGACATGCCGAGCGGGCCGCCGGCCTCGACCACCGACTTCCGCGCGGCGGTTGGCGATTATGAGCGCCAGCTTCTTGAGGATGCACTCGGGCGCAACCGCTTCAACCAACGCGCCACCGCGGCGGCATTGGGCCTCAGTTACGACCAGCTTCGCCATGCCCTCAAGCGCCACCGCTTGCAGGACGCTTCCTGATCGGTTCTCGATCTTACGCGCTAACGGGCATTGGTCATCGCCAGCAGCATCGGGATCGACAGCAACGTGTTGGTGCGCGAGAAGATCATCGCCGTGCGCGCCGCTTTGGCCTTGGTTGCATCGTCGACCGTGACGATCCCAAGCGCCTTCTTCTGGTTCGGCCAAATCACGAACCAGACATTCGCAGCCATGATCAGCGCCAGCCACATTCCGATCCCGATCAGCCGGGCGGAGGGTTGAAGTTCCATCGCTTCGCGCAGCTCCCCATAAGACCAAGCAAGCAGCAAACCGGTCAGCACGGTGAATGCAGCGCTCCAGCGAAAATAGAACAGGGCGCTTGGAGCGATATATTTGGAAACGCCCGGCTTCAGTTCGGCTGGGATCGTCGGCATGGTCGGGATTTGAACGAAGTTGAAATAGTAAAGCAGGCCGATCCAGGTGATTCCGAAGAATACGTGCAGCCACTGGAACAAGGACATCCAGATGCCCCGGACCTCTCCATAGTGGGCCCCGGGGGCGATCGAATAACCTGAATCGGGGAACACCGCGATCAGCACCGCGAGCGCAAGCCCGGCGATCAGTACCATCCCGAGATTTTCGAAAAATTTGTCCATCTGATCCCCCTTTGGTCGCAAACGATCGGTTCGCCATCGTTTCTTGGGTTGAAAATTCCGCCGGCGCAAGCATCTCGCTCGTCAGCGGGCGGGGGCTCATGCGAGGGGATTCGCGCCCCTCGAGAACGAGGAGTTGCTTCCCATGCCCTTCCAGCTGCCCGATCTCCCCTTTGCCAAGGACGCCCTCGCACCGGTGATGTCGGCCGAGACGCTCGAATTCCATCACGGCAAGCACCACAAAGCCTACGTAACGAAGACCAACGAGCTGCTTGCCGCGGAGCAGGGCCTGTCCGGCGCTTCGCTTCTGCAAGTGATCAAGAAAGCCAAGGAATCAGGCAACCAAAAGCTGTTCAACAATAGCGCGCAGCTGTGGAATCATAGCTTCTTCTGGCAATGCCTCGCGCAGGCACAGGGCCAGCAGCCCGAGGGCAAGCTCGCGAAGCTGATCGAAGACGGATTCGGCAGCCCACAGGCGTTGCTCGACAAATTGCAGGAGGAAGCGGTCAACCATTTCTCCAACGGTTGGGCGTGGCTTGTGCTCGACCGCGGAAGCCTCCGCGTCACCTCGCTCCACGATGCCGACACGCCTATCGTCCACGAGGGCATGGTTCCGTTGTTCACGCTCGATGTGTGGGAGCACGCTTATTACATCGACTATCGCAACGAGCGGCCCCGCTTCGCTTCGAGCGTGCTGACGAACGTCGTCAACTGGGGCTTCGTCGGTCAGAATCTCGACGGTCGGGGGTTCGAGCGCGCCAACCAGGGCGAGAGTGCCCGGTCGCCGGAGTTGACCGCCTAGCGATCGTCCCCCGGCCCTCCCCGGCGCGCCGCACTTGCGTTCGCGTAAGTGCCGTGCATTTATTCGCCTGCCGGGGAAGGGGGATTCATGAAGTTCCGCGTTGCGTTGCTCGCTGGCGCGAGCTTGTTTGCGTGTGCGTCGATCAATGCCTGGGCGGCGCCCATGCCCATCGACCAGGCCGCGAAGCTGTTCGGTGCACGGGCGTCGAATTTTGCGCCCGACCTCTCTCCCGACGGCAGCAAGCTCGCTTATTTGTCTGCGGGTCCGGGCGCGATGACCTTGGCGCACGTCGTGGACCTGCAGAAGAACACCGACACCGTGCTGTTCAAGTCGAGCGGAAAGCCGGAGCAGCTATACTGGTGCGCCTTTGCTGATGATCGGTGGGTGATCTGCAACTTTGGCGGCCAAATGCATGAAGGCCGTTTCGTATATGCCATCGGACGAACGATGGCCGCGGACACGATGACGGGGACAATTCGCCCGCTCACTGCTCGAATCCATGACGTGGATGCGTTCCTGCAGTTCGACGGCAACGTCATCGATTGGCTGCCGGATGAATCGGGCAGCGTTTTGATGCAGCGGAACTACGCGGGTGAGAATGGCGGCGCGGCACGGGTCGGAGTTGATTACATCCACGTTGACCCGTTCAAAGTTCGAACTGTCGAGCTGGCGATCGCTCGCGAATATGATTACATGAGCGACGGTCACGGCGTTGTCCGGGTAAGGAGCGAGGCCGCGACGGACGTGAACGATGACTATATCGGCACGACCAGATACGAATATCGAACCCCGGATCACGGTCAGTGGCTGCCACTTCCCGAAACCGACCCGGACTTCACTCCTCTGGTGGTCGATCGCAGCTCCAACTCGCTCTATTTCCTAAAGCCGCTCAATGGGCGCGACGCGCTCTACCGTTTGCTCCTCGACGGAAGCCGCCAGGAGACGTTGGTCGCGAGCAATCCCAACGTCGATCTCGGTTCGGTAATTCAGCTCGGCCCCGGCCAGCCCGTTGTGGGCTACCGCTACACCGACGACCGCACCCATTCGGTCTACACGGCGCCGGCCACGCAGGCGCTCGGCAGGGCGCTTGCGCAGGCGCTTCCAAGCATGCCGCTGATCAACTTCGTCGCCAGTTCGAAAACGGGGGACAAAGTGCTTCTGCACGCCGGCAGCGACGTCGATCCGGGGGTGTATTTCCTGCTCGACCAGAAAACGCATCGAATGGAGCCAGTCCTTAATTCCAACGAGTCGATCGATGGGTCCGGGCTCGCGCCGATGAAGGCTGTCTCGATACCGACCTCTGATGGGAAGGCGATCCCGGCCTATGTCACAATGCGCACCGATCTCGGGGCGGGTTCTCATCCGGCTGTGGTCATGCCCCATGGCGGTCCGTCGGACCGCGACACCTGGGGCTTCGACTGGCTTGGGCAGTTTCTCGCAGCGCGCGGCTATGTCGTGATCCAGCCGAATTTTCGCGGCTCAAGCGGGTACGGCAAGGAGTTCCTGGGGAAAAATGCCTTCCACGACTGGCGTAAGGTCATGTCCGACATCCGCGATTCCGCGGACTGGCTGGTGAAGGAGGGGATCGCCGATCCGAAGCGCATTGCGACCGTAGGTTGGTCGTATGGGGGATATGCGGCGCTGCAGTCGGCGGCAATGGACCCTCGCTATAAGGCGGTGGTCGCAATCGCGCCCGTTACCGATCTCAAGCAGCTAGGCCGCGACATGGAAGGCTTTCGGGATGAGAAGGTCAGCCTGGAGGAGATCGGCAAGGGCGACCAGCTGGTCGACGGATCGCCGATCCACCGCGCGGCTGACATCCATGCGCCCGTTCTGCTGGTGCACGGCACAGTCGACGGCAACGTCAACTATGGTCACAGCAAGCACATGCTTGCGGTGCTTCAGCGCGCCGGCGCAAGCGCGGAGTTGCTGACCTTCGAGGGTCTTGACCATCAACTCGACGACACCGACGCCAGAACGCAGATGTTGGCCAAGATCGGCGAGTTGCTCGACCGCACGATCGGCCAAAAACCCTGATGGGGTCGGCCGTGCCGCCCGTGATCTACTGTTTCAAACGATACCCGGTGCGGAACATCCAGGCGATAACGGCCAAGCAGGCGCCGATGATTCCCAGCGTGACCGCAACGCTGGACCAGACCGGCACGTCGGCGATCGAATAGAAGCTCCAGCGGAACCCGCTGATGACGTGGACGATCGGGTTGAACAGAGTGATCGTGCGGAACGGCTCATGCAGCGTCTTCACCGAGTAGAAGGCGCCGCCAAGGAAGGTCAGCGGCGTGATTATCAGCATCGGGATGATCTGCAGCTGCTCGAAATTCTGCGCCCAGACACCGATCGCAAAGCCGAACAGGCAGAAACCGCTGGCGATGCCGACCAGGAACAGGATCATCGCCAGCGGATGATCGACCCGCACGGGCACGAACAGGGCGGCAGTCGCGAGCGTCACGAGCGCCAGGATGACCGACTTGGTCACGGCTGCGCCGACATAAGCGAGGACGGCTTCTCCGCTCGAAATCGGTGCTGAGAGAAGTTCGTAAATGGTGCCCGTAAACTTCGGGAAATAAATGCCGAAGCTGGCGTTGAAGATCGACTGCATGAAGACGCTGAGGAGCGTCAGTCCGGGAACGATGAATGCGCCGAAGCTGATCCCGTCCATCGTCGTCATCCGGCTGCCGAGGGCCGAGCCGAACACGACGAAATAGAGCGCCGTCGTGATCACCGGCGTGATCAGGCTTTGCCACAGGGTGCGCTTCCAGCGCGCCATCTCGAACCGGTAGATGGCGGCGATGCCGTGACCGTTCATGCGTTCACTCTCGGCTGGTGGACGAGCTCGACGAAAATGTCCTCGAGACTCGACTGGTGCGTCGACAAATCCTTGTAGCCGATGCCGAGATCGCCGAGGCGCCGCATCAACGAGGCAATGCCGGTGCGCTCGGCATGACTGTCGAACTCATAGTGCAGCATGTGCCCTTCGTCGTTGAGCCTTACGTTCCAGTCGGCGAGCTCGGTCGGAAGCGCTGACAGCGGCTCGGCGAGCACGATATCGAGGGTCTTCCGGCCCATTTTCGCCATCAGCGACTTTTTGTCGTCGACCGCGATCAGCTCGCCGCGGCTGATGACGCCGACGCGGTCGGCCATTTCCTCGGCTTCCTCGATATAATGGGTGGTGAGGATGATCGTCGTGCCGTCGGCGCGCAGCTTGCGCACGACTTCCCACATGTCGCGGCGCAGTTCGACGTCGACGCCGGCGGTCGGCTCGTCGAGGAACAGAATTTCGGGTTCGTGGCTCAGCGCCTTGGCAATCATCACCCGCCGCTTCATGCCGCCCGACAGGAATCGCATCTCCGTCTTGCGCTTGTCCCACAGCGACAGCCGCTTGAGCAGCTCCTCGGTGAAGGCGTCGCTGCGCGGCTTGCCGTACAGGCCCCGCGAGAAGGTCACGGTATTCTGCACAGGCTCAAAGGCTTCGGTCGTCAGCTCCTGCGGAACGAGGCCGATGCGGCTGCGTGCATGGCGGAAATCGGACTGCCAGTTCTTGCCGTTGACGAGGACTTCGCCGCTTGATGGCGTGACGATCCCGCAGATGATGTTGATCAGTGTGGTCTTGCCTGCGCCATTGGGCCCGAGCAGTGCGAAAATTTCGCCGCGACGAATGTCGAGATCGACCGACTTGAGCGCGTCGACGCCGGTGCCGTAGGTCTTCCTCAGCTTTCGGATCGAGAGGATTGGATCGCTCATTCGATGGGTCCGGGTTCGGACGGCATGGCATCCTCCTTCATCAGGCCATGGCGCAGCAACATTGGGATATTCGCCGCCGCGAACAAGAAGGTCAGGGGCAGGACACCCCAAAGCTTGAAGCCTACCCAGAAGCTGGTCGTGCTGTTGCGCCAGACCGCCTCGTTGAGGACCGCCATGAAGGCGAAGAAGGCCGCCCAGTTGCGGGTGAGGTTGGACCACCCGCGTTCGTCCAGCCCTGGGTAGGTGCTGCCAAGCACCCGCTGGAGCAATGGCCGGTCGGTGGCGAGGCCGAACCACAGCAGGCCGGAGACCAGCGCGTAGTAGAGCGTCGGCTTCATCTTGATGAAGGCCTCGTTGTGCAGCCAAATGGTGAGGCCGCCGAGGACCACCACCATGACCCCCGAAAACCACAGCAGCGGCGAGATGCGATGGTATCGGATTGCGGAGAACAGCATGGCCGCGACCATCGCCACCATGAAAGCGCCGGTGGCGACGAAAATCTTGAGCACCGAGGGAACCGGCGCGAGGAAATTGACGAGGAAGAAAACCAGCAGCGGCCCGAGGTCGATCAGCAGCTTTCCAGCGCCTTGCGGCTGTTGGGCGTCGCTCATTCCGGCGGCAGTCCTGCAATTGCCCGGGCGACGGCGCGCGGGTCGAACGGGCGGAGGTCGTCGGCCGTCTCGCCTACACCGATCGCGTGGATCGGCAGGCCGAACTTCTCGGCCGCGGCAACCAGGATGCCGCCACGCGCGGTGCCGTCGAGCTTGGTCATGATGAGGCCAGTCACTCCGGCTGTTTCCCGGAACACCTCGACCTGAGCAAGGGCATTCTGTCCCGTCGTCGCGTCCAGAACCAGCAAGATGTCGTGCGGCGCCTCGGGATTGAGGCGGCCGAGCACGCGCCGGATCTTCGACAGCTCGTCCATCAGATGCTGCTTGTTCTGGAGGCGCCCGGCGGTGTCGACGATCAGCACGTCCTCGCCGGTCGCGGTCGCCTGGCGCACGCCGTCGAACACGATTCCGGCCGCGTCGCCGCCTTCCTTGCCGGCGATCACCGGTGCGCCGACGCGATCGCCCCAGATCTGAAGCTGCTCGATCGCTGCCGCGCGGAAGGTGTCGCCGGCGGCGAGCAGGACGCCATAATCCTGCTCCTTCAGCCAGTGCGCGAGCTTGCCGATGGTGGTCGTCTTGCCGGAGCCGTTGACGCCGATCACGAGGATAACGTGGGGGCGGGGAAAACCCCAGACTTCCATTGGCGTGGCGACGGGGATGAGGATCCTCTCGATCTCCTCGGCGAGGATCGAACGCAAGCCGCGCTCGTCGAGCCGCTCGAACTTCTGGGCGGCGATCGCCTCGCGGATGCGATGTGAGGCTTCGGGCCCGAGGTCGGAGGCAATCAGCGCCTCCTCGATATCGTCGAGGGTCGAAGTATCGAGCGCCGCGCGGCTGGTCAGACCCGTCAAATTGTCGGCGACCCGCTCGGCGGTCTTGCTGAACCCGCCGCGCAGGCGATCGAGCCAGCTCATGCCCAAACCGCGGTCAAATGGCCACCATCACTGCCGGTGATGCGGGCACGGCCACTCTGGCCGCGGCGCGCTCCGGCGATTGCGACTGGCGCGAAATTGTCGGTGTGGCCGACGCCGTCCCCTTCGACCAGGATCGGCTGTGTTGAGCCCACCATTCCCTTAAGCCACTGGGCTCGACGCTTCGCGGCAGCGTCGCGCAGGCCCGCGGCGCGGGCCTTGACCAGCTCAGGCGGCAGTTGCGGCATTCGGCTCGCGGGGGTGTCCGGGCGCGGCGAGAAGGGGAACACGTGCGCGGCAATGATGTTGCAGTCCACTAGCAATCGCAGGCTGTTGAGCGCCATCTCTTCAGTTTCCGTGGGAAACCCGGCTATCAGGTCCGCGCCGATGCTCGCGTCGGGCCGAACAGTCTTGATGCGCTCGACAATACGCACCGCGTCGCCCCGGCTGTGCCGGCGCTTCATGCGTTTGAGGATGATGTCGTCTCCACTCTGCAGCGACAGATGGAAGTGCGGCATCAGCCGCGGCTCGCCGGCGATCAGCTCGAACAAGGCATCGTCGATTTCGATGCTGTCGAGCGACGACAGGCGGAGACGGCTGAGACGCGGCTCGGCGGAGAGCAGGCGCTGACACAGCATCCCGAGGCCGCCGGTGTAGTCGGTGATGTCGACGCCAGTGAGCACAATCTCCTTAGCGCCGCGATCGATCTCGCGCGCGACGGCGTCGCGGATCGCCTCGAACGGCAGCGAGACGCTGGCCCCACGCGCCTGCCAGATCGAACAGAAGGTGCAGCGGTGGTCGCACCCGGTCTGCACCGCGACGAAGCTTTTGACGTTAGCCAGCAGCCCGGCTGGCGCCATGACGTCATTTGCCGCCAAGCTGCTGAGTTTGCTTGCATTCCCGACGACCCGCGACACGCCTGGCATCGCTGCGAAAGCGGCGGGATCGAGCTCGGATGCGCAGCCGGTGACGAGGATGTTCGCAGTCGGCCGTTGCCGGTGCGCGCGGCGGATTGCCTGACGCGTCTGGCGCACGGCCTCGTTGGTCACGGCGCAGCTATTGACGACGATCCAGTCTTCGTCGGTCGGTGCGCTGCGCGCAATCGTCTCGCTCTCGGCGAAATTCAGCCGGCATCCTAGGGTGACCGTCTCGACGCTCATCGGAGCGCGTCCAGATCGAGTTCGCCGCTGAACACGTGCGTCGCGCTCCCACGCATCCGGATCGGCTCGCCCGGAGCCCAGCTTACGGTTAGGCTTCCCCCGGTCATATCGACCCTGACGGGGGATTCGGCCCGCTTGGTCACAATTGCCGCGACCGCGCTCGCGCAGGCGCCAGTGCCGCACGCAAGCGTCTCGCCGGCACCGCGCTCGAATGTCCGCAATTTCAACCGGTTGCCGACGTAAGTTACGACGTTGACGTTGATCCGCTCGGGGAAAGCCGGGTCGTTCTCGATCCTGGGCCCGAGCACATCCAGCGGCACTTCACCCGCGTTGGGCACGAAAAAGACGAGATGCGGGTTGCCGACATTGAGCGCCATCGGCTTTTCGAGGCCATCCCAAGCCATCGGCAGCGCGGCGGTGTCCATCGGATAGGCTAGGGGGATCTCATCCCAGCCGAAGCGCGGCTCGCCGATGCTCACCTCGACCTCGGCGCCAAGGTCCTCGCCCTCGAGCAATCCGCCGTCGCTCTCGATGCGGCGTGCGCCGGTCAGCTGGACGATGCAGCGCGTCGCATTGCCGCAGCTTTCGACCTCGCCGCCGTCGCTGTTCCAGATGCGCATCCTCAGATCGGCCGTGTCGCTCGGCTCGAGCACAATCAGCTGGTCGCAGCCGACGCCCGTTCGCCGATCGGCAATCGCCCTGGCAAGCGACGGAGTGACGTCGAACGGCTCCGTGCGGGCGTCGACGATCACAAAGTCGTTGCCCAGACCATGCATCTTGTCGAAGCGCCGCTTCATTCTGATCAGGCGAGTTCGGGCGTCTTCGCGCGCATTGGCGCAATGACCTGGTCGGCGAAGCGGTCCATCTCCTCGGCCTGTGGGCTCATCTGCAGCAGCAGCAAATCCAGACCGGCCGCCTCATATTCCTCGATCCGCTCGCGGACCTGCTCAGGCGTTCCCACAAGATTTGGGCGCAAACCCCTGTTCGATACCGAATATTCCTGAAGCTTGAGCTCGCGTTCGAGCTCGGTGCCCGACAGCCATTGCTCGAAATTGTCGAAGCCCTTCGGCGGCTTCGGCGGCATCTGCGTGATCCGCTCAAGCTCGCGCTTGGCCTCCGCTTCGCTGTCGCGGACAATCGCGAAGGCGGCCATGCCGTACTGCATCCGCCCCTTGCCGGCGCGCTCGCGGCGCTCCTCCATGTCGGCGAGCTTCGGCTTGATGGCATCGACCGGATCCCCGTGCATAACGTAGGCGTCGCACAAGGTCGCGATCATTGTTTTCGCCGCTTCGCTTTCGCCACCAGCGTAGATGGTTGGTCGCGGTTTACGCACCGGCTTGGGCTCGCAGATCGCATTGGCGAGCTTGTAGCGGTCGCCGTCGTAGCTGAAGCGGTCCTGCGTCCACAGCCCATCGACCACCTGCAGCCACTCGCTCGTCCGGGCATAGCGGTCGTCATGCTGATCGAACTGGAGGCCGTACTGCGTCGCTTCGTCCGCCCACCAGGAGGAGACGACGTTGAGCGCCAGTCGCCCGCCCGAGATATTGTCGATGTTCGCGGCGGCCTTGGCGAACAACGCCGGCTGGTGGAAGTTCGGCCGCACCGCGACCATCAGCTCGATCGATGACGTCACGGCGGCAAGGGCGGCGGCAGTCGACCAGGCATCGAGCGCGGGCTGGTCGACGCCCTTGATATCGTTGAGGTTCAGCTCGGCGATCAGCGTCAGGTCCCAGCCGGTCTCTTCACTGCGCTGCGTGAGGCGCTTCACATAGTCCCAGCTCGCCTGCATCCCCTCGTCGGGGATGTTGCGCAGCCATCCGCCAAAGACGGGCATCCAGTAGCCGAACTTCATGCCGCTTGCCTTTCTGCCATCAGGCGCTCGAGATGATCGATCAACCGGTCGTGCGGATCCCAGCCGAGCACGTTCAGCGGGTCCGCGACGAAATTGGACATGGCGTTGATGTCGTAAAAGCGCGGCGTTCCATCGCGGTCGTCGATCACGACTTCAATGCCGCCGAGATCGAGCCCGACGGCCTTGGCGATCCGCTCGGCTGCCTCGATCAGGTGCGGCGGCGGAGTCACCGCGATCATGCGGATTGGTGCGCGACCGGGCTGGGCGAGGCAGGCGTCTGCGGGGCAAAGGTCGAAGCTGTCCCCGCTGCTTTCGACCTCGATCGCGTAGAGAAATTTCCCGTCGAGCGTCTCGATGCGAAGGATCGTCCCCCCGTGCGGTGGGATGTAGTCCTGGACGAGCAGGACCTGGTCGACCGACTGCGGCACGGTGCGGTCGGCGATCGAGGCCCGCAATTCCTCTGGCGACGCGTAGCGCGTAATGCCGGCGCCCGATCCACCGATGTTGGCCTTTATTAGCAGCGGGTAGGCCATGCCCTCGGTGGCGGCCAGCAGATCCCGCGCGCGGTGGACGACCCGCGTTTCAGGAACGGCATATCCGAGCGACGTGATCAGCGAGAGCTGCCGCGCCTTGGAGGAATCGATCGCGAGGACGTCGGTGCCGTTGAGGACGCGGGCTCCAAGCCGCGCCCAATGATCGAGCAGCGCCTCGGCGTAGAAGATCGGATGCTCGCTTTCGCGGAGGAAACAAGACTGGGCGACGCGGCTGATGACCAAGGGTGCCGGCACATCGGTGCTCGCCGGGTCGAAGCGGTGGCCGGAGAGCTGGATCGGCGCGTAAGCCATGCCGCGCCGTTCGAGCGCTGCGAACAGGGGTTGAAACCACTGCGGGTGCTCGTAGAGGACGGCAAGCTGCGCTTGGGGACTGCGGACGCTCATGTGCGGCGGGGACTTAGGGAGCGGCCGGGCGCAAGTCCACCAGCGAGGGATCTGATCGAATGCAAAGAGCCGCTAACGAGGTCATGCAATCGATCATTTTCTCGGCGATCATCGATGCGGTGGCCGCACTGAAGCGCGCGTCGGGCGGGCTGCCCAACCAGCTGCTTCGCGACGTCCAGGCGATCCATCCAAACGTGACATTCGCCGACCTGCCCAAGGAGCTGCAGGACCAGATCGCCGAAAGCACGCGGGCGGCCTTCACCGGGCTGCTGAAGGAGGGCTATGCAGTCGGCCCGCGCCAGCAGATGCAGCAATCCCGGCCGATGGACCGGGTGCCCGAGCGCCAGCGGACCGACCGGCGCGGCCCGCCGCGTGGCCCTTCACAAGGTCATCGCCGGGGCGGACGTCCTCCCAAGGGCGGCGGCAATGGCGGCAGTGGAGGCTCCGGAGGTGGAGGAGGCGGGGGCAAGCCGCGCGGTTGAACTTGCCAGGATAAGCCGCTAAGCGCCGCGGCGTCCTAGGACAGACATCGATGGAGCGCCCTCGGGCGCACGCCGGCCGACGAGGTTTCGTCCGCCGGCGTATTTTGCGTTTGAGGTCAGGAGAGACAGTTTGTTCGACACGTTGAGCGATCGGCTCGGCAGCGTATTCGACCGGCTTCGCGGGCGAGGAAGCCTCAGCGAGGCCGACGTGCGCGCGGCGATGCGCGAGGTCCGCGTGGCCTTGCTCGAGGCCGACGTTGCTCTGCCGGTCGCGCGCGATTTCGTCGATAAGGTCACCGAAAGGGCGGTTGGGCAGGAAGTGCTGCGCTCGGTCACTCCGGGCCAGATGGTCGTCAAGATCGTCAACGACGCGCTGATCGAGACGCTGGGTTCCGAGGCCGCCGAGCTCAACCTCGACGTCAGCCCGCCGGCCGTGATCATGATGGTCGGGCTGCAGGGTTCCGGTAAAACGACGACCACAGCCAAGCTCGCCAAGCGGCTCAAGGAACGCGAGCGCAAGAAGGTGCTGATGGCGTCGCTCGACGTCGCCCGTCCGGCGGCGCAGGAGCAGCTGGCGGTGCTTGGCCGCCAGGCCGAGGTCGACACGCTCCCCGTCGTCGCCGGCCAGCAGCCGGTCGACATCGCCAGACGCGCGCTCAATGCGGCCAAGCTGCAGGCCTATGACGTAGTCCTGCTGGATACCGCGGGCCGGCTTCACGTCGACGATCAGTTGATGGCCGAGATGAAGGCGGTCGCCGCGGCCTCGGCTCCAGCCGAAACCCTGCTCGTGGTCGACAGCCTGACGGGCCAGGACGCGGTCAATGTCGCCAAGGGCTTTGCCAGCGAGGTCGACCTTACCGGCGTAATCCTCACCCGGATGGACGGCGATGCCCGCGGCGGCGCCGCGCTGTCGATGCGCGCTGTCACCGGCAAGCCGATCAAGTTCGCCGGCGTCGGCGAGGCGATCGACAAGCTCGAAGCCTTTCACCCCGCCCGCGTCGCCGGCCGCATCCTCGGCATGGGCGACGTCGTCAGCCTGGTCGAGCAGCCTGGTCGAGCGCGCCGCCGAGACGATCCAGGTCGAGGAAGCCGAGAAGCTCGCGGCCAAGATGGCCAAGGGCAAGTTCGACCTCGACGATTTGTGGTCGCAGCTGCGCCAGATGCAGCGGATGGGCGGGCTCGGCGCGCTCGCCGGCATGATGCCCGGTCTGAAGGGCATGAAGGGCGCGGCGGACCAGGCGCAGAACAGCAAGGCGCTGGTGCACATGGAAGCGATGCTGTCGTCAATGACGGTGAAGGAGCGCAGCCGGCCCGAGATCATCAACGCGAAGCGCAAGATCCGCGTCGCCAAGGGGTCCGGGACGACGGTCCAGGAGATCAACAAGCTGCTGAAGATGCACCAGGAAATGTCGACGGTGATGAAGCGGCTGAAGAAGATGGGCGGCCTTGGCAAGCTCGCCGCCATGTTTGGTGGCGGCGGCGGTGGTCTTGGCGGCTTGGGCGGCGGCGGAGCAGGCGGTTTGCCGGGCCTCGGCGGTGGTGGATCGGCGGCCCTTCCGGGCCTTGGCGGATCACCGTTCAACCTGCCGCCCGGTTTCGACAAGTTTTCCAAGAAATGACGGGCCCTCTGACCCGTCATCCCCGCGAAGGCGGGGATCCAGTTTGAAATAAATGGACTCCCGCTTTCGCGGGAGTGACGAAATGAAAGGAAATTAGAATGGCAGTTGCAATTCGTCTCTCGCGCGGGGGCTCCAAGAAGCGGCCCTATTACCGGATCGTCGTGGCCGACAGCCGAAATGCCCGTGACGGCCGCTTCATCGAGAAGGTCGGCATCTATAATCCGCTGCTGGCGAAGGATTCGCCCGAGCGCGTGAAGCTCGATGCGGACCGCATTTCGCATTGGCTGAGCGTCGGCGCACAGCCCTCAGACCGCGTGCTGCGCTTCCTCGACGCCGCCGGCATCCGCGAGCGCGCCGCGCGCAACAACCCGCAGAAGGGTGAGCCTGGCGAGAAGGCCAAGGAGCGCATTGAGGAGCGCGCCAAGAAGGCCGCAGACGCCGAAGCCGCCGCCGCCGCGCCCGCCGAAGAGCCTGTCGCCGAGCAGCAGGAAGAAGCGGAGGCGGTGATTGCCGCTGAGGTCGAAGCCGCCACCGCCGAGGCCGAGCAGGTCGTCGAGGAAGTCGCCGAGCAGACGCCGCCGATTGAAGCCACGACCGAGGCCGAGGAAGTTGCCGCCGAGCAGGCTCCCGCCGACACCGCTGATCTGCCGGCCGAGGAACCGGTCGCTGAGGCGGCTGCCGAGGAGGCTCCCGCAGACACGGCTGACCTACCGGTCGAAGAGCCGGTCGCCGAAACGGCTGCGGAGGAAGCCGAAGCCGGCGAGTCCGCTGAAGCTCCTGCCGAGGGCGCGGACGATGTCGCTCCGCCGACCGAGGGTTCGCCCGAGAGCGCCGAAGCGGTTGCTGAAGGCGAGTCCAGCGAGGAGCCGACCGAGGGCGCGCCTGAGGATACGCAGGCCTGATCATGAACGGCGGCGAGCGTCGGATTGCGCTTGCCGCCGTCGCCGGCGCGCATGGCATCAAGGGCGAGGTCCGCCTGAAGCTGTTCAGCGACAGCGCGGCGAGCCTATCGCAACACGAGATCCTGCACGTCGGAGGCACCGAACGGCGCGTCCTCGCCATTCGCGACAGCGGCAAGACGGCGGTTGCGCGGTTCGAGGGCGTCAACGACCGCTCCGCCGCCGAAGCGCTGCGCGGCTCGCTGGTGGAGGTCGACCGCTCGGCGCTGCCGCCGCTCGACGAAGGCGAATATTATCACGCCGACTTGATTGGCTTGCGGGCAGTTGATGCCCAGGGCGTGGCCATCGGTACGGTGGTGGCAGTCGAGAATTATGGCGCCGGCGACTTGCTCGAGATCGAACTGGAGGGCGGCAAGACGTCGCTGATCCCATTCAAGCCCGGCGTCGCCGCTCTCGATGGCAGCAGGGTCGTCCTCGATCCCGAGTTCCTCGCTTAGTTCGCATCTTCGCAGGCAGTCGAGGATCGGCTCGTCCATGCGCGGGCGAATGCTAAGCTTCCCCCGATGTTCCAGTTCTAATAAGCAAATTGGCGACTGCAGAGGGCGGGGCAGCGTGGAAGAGGAATTGGGGTATTCTATGGAACTGATAATTAGCCTGATTCTTATCATCGCGCTGTCTGGGGGGTTAGGTTTTATTTTCGGGCGACGTTCAAATTGGTCTCGGCGTCGCGTTGTAGTCGTGGCAGCACTTCCAGTTCCGATTATCTCATGGGGGCTTGGCGGAATCATTCTCGTCATAGTTTGGTTTGACCGATCGGGTGTCTGCGACAATGGAGATTGCTCAGCCCCGGTGATGGCGGCGGCTGTCATGGCGGCCATGGGGTTCGTCGCCTTAGCGCTTGGGATTCTATTCGCTCTCGTCGGCTTGCACTTCGCCAAGCCCACGTCGACTAGCGGCATACACGACACACTTAAATGACCTTCCGCGCTTCCGTTCTGACCCTGTACCCGGACATGTTCCCCGGGCCGCTCGGCACTAGTCTCGCCGGGCGGGCGCTTGAGCAGGGCATTTGGAGCCTCGACGCCACGAACATCCGCGACTTCGCCACTGACAAGCACCGCAGCGTCGACGACACCCCGGCGGGGGGCGGCGCAGGGATGGTATTGCGTCCCGACGTGCTCGCCGCGGCGCTCGACAGCGTCGCGGACGGCCGGCCGATGCTGGCGCTCACCCCGCGCGGTGTCCCGCTGACCCAGGCGCGCGTGCGCGAGCTGGCGGCGGGCGAAGGCGTCATCCTTCTGTGCGGCCGCTTCGAGGGATTCGACGAGCGAATCTTCGACGCGCGGCGGCTCGAACCCGTCTCCGTGGGCGACTATGTCCTGTCCGGCGGGGAGCTCGGCGCGATGGTCATCCTGGATGCTTGCGTGCGCCTGCTTCCCGGGGTAATGGGCGCGGCCTCCAGCGGAGAGGAGGAGAGCTTCGAGCAAGGTCTCCTGGAATATCCGCACTATACCCGACCTGGTGAGTGGGAAGGGCGCACGATCCCCGAAGTGCTGCGGTCGGGGGATCATGCGAAGATCGCGGCGTGGCGACACGAGCAAGCGATCGAAGACACACGGCTAAGGCGGCCGGACCTGATCGAGCGCCACGGGGGCGCATCGCAGGCACCGCCCTCTGGCGCGCGGCGACGAAATACGAAGGCAACAGAGAAATGAACCTGATCGAGACCCTGGAGCGCGAAGCAATCGACGCGCTGACCAAGGACAAGCCCGTTCCCGAATTCCGCCCCGGCGACACGCTGCGCGTCGGCGTCAAGGTGATCGAGGGCGACCGCACCCGCGTGCAGAATTTCGAGGGCGTGTGCATCGCCCGCGCCAACAAGGGCGTCGGCTCCAGCTTCACCGTCCGCAAGATTTCGTTCGGCGAGGGCGTCGAGCGCGTCTTCCCGCTCTACTCGCCGATCATCGACCATATTGAGGTCGTGCGCCGCGGCGACGTCCGCCGCGCCAAGCTTTATTATCTGCGCGGCCGCACCGGTAAGGCCGCGCGCATCGCCGAGCGCCGAGTACAGCGCGACATTCCGGGCGGGCAGGGCGCCGAGACCGAGGCGACCGGAGCCTAAGCATTGAACACGGCAGTTGCGCGAGGGAACGCAGCCGCTACCAATGCGGCATGCGTCTCCTTGCCGCGGTGGTGCTGCCGCTCCTGATCGCCGCCGTCCCGCCCGCGGGCGTCCCACAGAAGCCGCTGACGATCGAGCGGGTGTTCGACAGCCCGTCCTTGAGCGGCGCGGTTCCGCGGCTGCCGAAACTGTCGCCGGACGGCCGTTACCTCGCCCTTCTTCGCAATCGCCCCGACGACCTGCAGCGCTACGACCTGTGGGCTTTCGATCGGCAGACCGGCAAATGGCCGATGCTGGTCGATTCCCAGAAGCTCGGCAGCGGGCGGACGATGTCCGAGGCCG
>WNFM01232618.1_pt5 | contig 25965 bp, 22 predicted proteins | sample 5400271 | NCBI WGS metagenome assembly WNFM01 (sample SAMN13153352, study PRJNA577476) | soil metagenome | isolation source: 60 cm saprolite on Douglas fir-dominated hillslope | place: USA:California | collected 2013-09-17 | reverse complement strand
GATTTTGAGAGGATTGAGGCCATTTGGGACGAATACCGTTCTCTCACTGCAGGTACGCCGTGCGATCAGATGGGCATCACCAATGCGCGTCTCGCGGTTAGCCCCCTGCAATGGCCCTGCCCCACCCCCGAACACCCTGGAACCGAGCGTCGCTATACCGATCATCGCTTTTCCACGCCCGATGGTCGTGCCCACTTTGTAGCTTGCACGCACCAGCTGCCCCAAGAAATAGCTTCACTGGCCTTTCCGCTCACACTGACGACCGGGCGTTTGCCTTCACAATGGCACACGATGACCCGCACGGGCAAAATCCCCAAGCTGGCGAATCAGGCCGTAACGCCTTTTGTCGAAGTTCATACAGAAGATGCCAAAACCCATGCTATTACCGAAGGCGATATGGTTATTGTTCGCAGCCCACGCGGTCAGGTCACAGTGAAAGCCAAACTCACGGAGCGCATTACACGCGGCGTCGTGTTTATGCCGTTCCACTGGGGAGATTTGTTCGCCAACGGTATCGCCGCCAATAACCTCACCAATGATGTGTTCGACCCGATCTCGAAGGAACCTGAATACAAGGCCTGCGCGGTGGCAATTGCGAGGGTCAGTTGACGGTGGAATTAACCTTATCCCTTCAGGAACACCTCGCGCGTACCGCAATGTTGCACACGCGGCTGTGTCCGCGACAGGTCCTGGGCGTGCGGATGGCTCGCTTTGCCTGCCAATGGTTAGGAATTGATCCTGCGATTAGACGCAAACAGATATTTGTGTTCATGGAGATCGGGGGTTGTGCTGCGGATGGTGTGGTGATGGTGACTGGTGCCAGCCCCACCAATAGTTTGATGAAGCTCATCCCATACGGGAAAATCGCTGCGACGTTTGTTGATTTGAAAACGAATCGTGCGGTGCGTGTCAGTGAGCATCACGATTGCCGCCGGACTGCACAACAGATGCGGTCAGACCTCAATCCCTGGCAAGCACAACTTGAGGCTTACCAAATCATGCCAGACTATTGTCTGCTCACCTGGCAGGAAGTGATTCCCACTGAAAACATCCCGCTCACAACAAGGAAGTTCTCGGTACTTTGCGATCGCTGCGGAGACAAGATCAACGAACATTGTGAAGTCGTTATCGATAGCACCACATATTGTAAACCCTGTGCCTTCGGGGCTTACTTTCAGCCAGTTCAAGAGATCGAAGCAGCATGTGTACCATAGCCATTCTTGCCGGGGGAAGTTCCAGCCGAATGGGAACAGACAAAAGCTTCTTGACACTCGACGGGAAGCCTCTATTTGAATGCGTGCTAGACCGCGTTTCGGAGTTGGGAGTACCCCTCATCGTAATTGCCAATCAGCCGGATCGGTATGCTGCATACGGTTTACCTATCTATACAGATATCATACCCGATTGCGGTTCACTTGGCGGTCTATATTCAGCCATTAATTACAGCCCCACTAGCCGTATATTGTGTGTCGCGTGTGACATGCCGTTTTTGAATGTTCCATTGCTGCGTCATCTCATTGAGATAAGTCGAGATTATGATGTCGTGGTACCGCATATTGCCGGAATGGCAGAGGGTCTTCACGCAGTCTATAACAAGACTTGTCTGGTTGCGATTCGCACACAACTAGACAGCGCTCAATTCAAAGTCAGCGGCTTTTATAGCCAGCTGTGCGTTCGCTTTGTGGATGAAAACGAGTGTCGACGTTTTAATCCCGATCTTGGTTCTTTTACTAATCTCAATCGCCCACAGGATTTCATAGCTGCTCAAACTTTTGTCGACACAGGCACTCAGGATTGAATCTAGTACTCGGTATTAGTAGACTATCAAGCATCACGATTGTATGCGAGCGTTCACCTTGGTAATTATCTGAAAACAGATCGCGGGTTCGATAGTTAGTTGAACCCGCGCTGGGTGAAAATAAAAATTCCGCTTAGTTAAGCAGAATTTTTTCAACGGGAGCGACGGGGTTCGCTCGCTTGCTGGGTTCCTGATCATTGCCGCATTTGGAGACACTTTTCAAAACCGCATTGTTGGCATTATAAGCCAATGCATCTCGCAATAATAGTCAAATTTCATAAAACATTTCGTCAGACAACTATGCTCCGTTGCCATTGATGTCGTGGCGTGCAATGCCGTTTGAGGAACACCCACGACTTCAGTTCTTCAACCCTACAGGCATATGACCTTCATAATGATATCTTGCAGTGAACAAAACCAGCGCTGACGTCGATCCACCGTAGACCCGCTCAAAAATTACTTGACGGCTTCAAACCCAGAAATTTTGATAGTCTTTGCAGCATCCAGGCTGAGAATCCCAGAATTCAGCATGATTTGGGTGGGATATCCTAATCTGGGATCGTAGATGACGGTCACATTTTCATTGCTGGCATCAATTGCCCCTTGTACAACTTGAAATAACATCTCAACCGTCCGATAGTTCTCGAACTCGCCAGGGAATTTAGGAACAGTTTCAAACGTGGCCGTTTCACCAACAACACTAACTGAAACAGTATTCACATAAGGGTCTCGCCCGTCACAGTAGCAAGCTACGGATACTACAAATCTGTAATTTAGAGGTTTGTTCGCCTTCCAAAGTTCCTGATTGTGGTCGAGCGACGCTTGGAGTGAACTGAGCTTGCGAGCCTGGTTCAAGCTGTTCTGCCAGGTCAGGAAGGGCGCGGCCAGCAACAAAGTTGCCGAAAAGATAATGGTTGCTCCTACTGCAACCCATCGCCTTTTTCCCCGTAGTCTAAGCAGCATCCAGAGCGCTGCCACCAGCGTTGCCGCTATTGTGGGCGCGGCAATAGTGAGCGCTGTTGATGGCTCAAGGTGGGTTGAGAAGGCTAATGTTGCCGAGAAAAACAAGACGATCAGCAACCACGACACAATTGCAGCGACAATACTGAGGCCAATTCTGATCCAGGAGACTTGTCGTACTAATCCTGTGTACAAGAGGAAACCTGCCATCCCCGCCAAGATTACAGGACTTAGGGAGAATGGTTGATTCATGTGTTTTGGTACCCCATCATTGCTCCTACTACGATCCTATCCTGTACAATGCCAGACTTTCCTCTTCACTTGCAGCCATAAACTCCCCTAGAGCCTGTTGTGAACTTTGCTAAAGTTGGGGAATGAACAGAAAATCATACCTCTAAGTTCTTTACAGGCTTTAGAGATTAAGTGGTTAATGTGAACATATCCAACAGATTGTCTCATCAAAGCCAGCGCCTATTGCAGATTGGTGTTGCGCTCTTCATCTTTGGAAGGTTCGTAATTCCAAGTCTGCCCGTACCCCGACTTGGATTATTCAACAGTTACCTGGCATACAAGTAATCCTCTTACTTTGACCGGTAGAGGCACTGGGTCAGTTCACAAGCCACTCTAGTTAATTCGATTTGCATTGACACCAAGTATTTACCTCACTTTCTCAAAGTGAGGCCGCGTTGTTTCCAGCCCTTATGCGTCTACTCCCGCTTGACGAGAACGAGTTCTTCCAGATACTTGTTCAAAGATAGCGCATAGTCCCAAATTGGTTCGCCATCAGCGTGATGTCAAATGGGAGGAGGACGATATTTCAACGAAGACAGGCTCACTCGTCGTAGTCGGTACGGGCATCCAGATAGTGGGGCAGACCACACTTGAAACGCGTTCGATTATCCAGAAGGCGGAGAAACTGCTTTACCTGGTGGCGGACGACGCCACTGCGCATTGGTTGACGTCGTTGAATGCCTCCGCAGAGAATCTCCATCACTTGTACGAACTGGGCAAACCGCGTAAGGAAACTTACGAGAACATGGTCGAAACCGTTCTGGCCTATGTTCGTCGTGGCATGAAGGTTTGCTTTGCCGCTTATGGACATCCCGGCGTTTTTGCGAACCCAACTCACGAGTCGGTGCGGCGGGCGCGGGCGGAAGGCTACAATGCACGAATGTTGCCCGGAATATCGGCCGAAGACTGCCTGTTCGCAGACCTGGGTCTAGATCCAGGCCCTGGCGGCTGCCAGAGCTTCGAAGCAACCGATTTTCTGGTTTATCATCGTAAATTCGATATCACGGTACCTCTGGTGCTGTGGCAGATTGGTGTTATTGGCAAACCCAACTATTTCTCCGAGTCTGTTACGAGCGGTGAGGGTCTCGCTGTACTCACAGAGGCATTGACGCTGCATTATGGTGCTGACCACGAAGTCGTTGTCTATCGTGCGGCGCTTTTCCCCGGCTCGGAACCTATAATAACCAATTTGAAAATCGCCGCATTGAGTACTGCCCAGATTGAGACCATGGCAACCCTGTACATCCCGCCGAAGAGCGTTGCTCAACGCGATCGAGAAATGGCTGCGCGTCTGGGAATTGCCCTGCTCTCAGAAGATCAATACAATACTTGATGCTCTAGACGATCTCTAGACGATTGGCCCGTATAGTGATCACCATACTGTATGATGGAATACTGGGAGGTTTGCTATGTCTAAACAGGTAGTGTTTTCGTTTATCAGCAAAGTCAACGGAGATGTGGACTTGCAGCAGCAAGTCAAGGGTGTCGACGGCAACCTTGGAGGACTTATCGGGGTTGCTGGCAAAGCTGGTTATAGCTTTACTGCAGAAGATTGGAATGGAGCTATTGCTGAACTGGCCGCTGGCGCGTCAGGTGAACTCAGTGAAACTGAACTCGATCAGGTAGCTGGTGGAGGGATTGGGCTTATGCAACCTCCCGATCCTACTCTCAATTTCAGGAACTTCCTGGGGCCTCAACTTACCGTGAAATTGTAGTCAGGAACAAGGTTATCGAACGCCGTTTCGACAAGGTTGGTCGGGGCTTTCAACTGAACCCCTAGTGGCTACCTACGTGCATGAAGGGTAGCCTCAAGCTCCTGAACTAGCCCTAGTGGGCGCGGGCCCGTGTGATGAGGGCAAGTTCTTCGAGCTTCTGGGTAGGCTAGCCATCTTCCTGATAATGATGATGAAGCACAACCTCTGTCCCTCACACAATAAATCGCGGTCGAACCCGCGACCTCTGAGTTCGGCCCAATGACAAACAAAATTCCGCATCAGGATGCGGAATTTTGTTTGTGAAAAATTTAACGGGAGCGACGGGGTTCGCTCGCTTGCTGGGTTCCTAATTATCGCCGCTTTTGAAAACACCTTGCATAGCCGCATTGTTGGCATTATAAGCCAACACATCTCCCAATAGTAGTCAATTTTTATAATACTTTTCAAACAACTCCCGTTCGCTTCATTTAGAGCTGAATAAAGTTGTCTCACTTGTTCTGACAACTCACGATTTATACACTTTAGCTGAGGTTTCTGTGCTCATCTTCTGATACCCGGTAAAAGCCGTTAGAAAGAATGGGCCGACACTATAAACTGATATACAATTATGCATATTGATTGTACTTGAGTAACCCTTTGTGCTGTGCCACCTCATTTCATTATCATCGGTGATGTAAATAACTTTGCCTCCTATCATGTAGGAGATGAAGCGATGCTTGATGCAAATCTACATTACTTGCACAAACTATCCCCCGAACTCACATTCACTGTACTTTCAAATGATCCTGAATGGACTTCCAGACACTATCAGGTCGCCGCACAACGATATCCTATCGCCGTAAATGACGTAGACGCCTTGTTCGCTTCATCGGATGGACTTATCATCTCTGGTGGGGGCAATATATCTTCCACATGGCCCGCGCATACGTCACTCAGAATCAATCTGATTAACGCAGCATATAGGCATGGAAAACCAGCTGTTGTTCTAGGGCAAACTATCGGCCCCTATCTCTCCTCAACGGATCAAATCCAGCTTTCCGATTCACTCGGACATGCGGCTCTTGTTGGACTACGCGACCACTATTCAGTTCAATTGGTCGAAGCGTTAGGAGTGCCCCTGGGAAAGATTCATTATCAGCTTGACGATGGTATTTTTCTGCCGGAAGTTAGGCCAGATTTTGATTTACCATATCCATTTATCGCTGTCACCATTCACCCTTTCGCCTCGCAGCAGGCTTCCCCTCAGTTACTGCTTTCACTCGCACAGCAACTGAATAATATTGCAACAACGACAGATTGTACGATAGTGTTTGTTCCACATGTCGCAACGGACCTCACCAAACAACTTGCCGACTTGATGACAGTTCCCACCGTAATTCTTGAGGTACATCTAGCGCGAATCGTGCGCTGGATTACTGCTCAAGCCAAAATGATTATTAGCACACGCTACCATCCGCTTGTATTTGCTCTTGCGTCTGGAGTACCTTGTCTCGGTTTATACAGTGATGAATACACACGAGTAAAACTTCGGGGTTGTCTTGCCCACGCTGGATTGGAACACTGGTCATTGCCAATCTCTGGTAATGTAACTCAAGCTGTGTTGGAAGTATGGAAGCGCCGGGAACAGATAGGTGTTCACCTTGCCTCCATTAAATCACAATGGCAATTATATCATCAGTTCCATTGGAACAAAGTCAGTCAGGCCTTGAACCTGACCACAGCAACTGTAGAGTCGTTGATTTATGAGATACCTATGCTTGTGCCTGAAGGAGAATGGTGGCGCTGGCAGCAACTCGTATCTGAGCAGGACGACCAGCAGAGCCAACTTCGACATTCACTTATCGAGCAGTTTATTCGGGCGCGACGTGAGGCTACTGCAAATAAAGTTGTTCTCCAGAGTCGCGAGCAGGAACTTTCCAATCTGAAGCATCATGTAGAGTACCTTCATGGCTCAATGCAGGAGTCTACCCGCTACGCTGAAGCAACACAAGCGGTACTCGACGCACGCGAACTAGAAATGAGTAATTTGCGTCAGTATCTTGAAGGGTTGAAACAAGCCTTGATAGAAGCGCAAGAGTACGCCCAGGCTAATGAAAAACTTGTTGTGGATTATGGCGAACAAATATATCTACTTACGGATGCCCGTCAAGATGCCGAACATTATGCCCATTCCCTACAGGCAACCCTTACTGCGCGTGAAGCTGATTTAGCCGAACAAATTGCATATATCCACAGTTTGACTGAATCACAAGCAAAAACTGAACACTACGTACACTCCCTGCAACTGATGCTTGAGGTTAAACAGGCCGAAATTATCACATTGCAACAAGCCCTTCAAGAACTACAAAGAATATTGGATGCTTACAAAAACAGTTTTGTTGAAAAGTAGCGCTATTTTGAAGAATGGTCTTACGCAGGGTGTTGCGGCACTTCTGCTGGTGCTTGTTATTTTCTTCAGCACCCCACTGAGTACCCACACATGGTTTTCAGCGGATGAACTGACCCAGCTTTATCAGCTTACACAAACCAACGCGGCAACACAACCGCACAACATGTTGGCCTACGATCTTATTTTGCAGGTCTATCCCTGGTTATCGTTCAATAAGGAAACGCTCGCCACAGGGCAAATGCCCCTTTGGAACCCCTATAATGCCAATGGAATGCCACATCTCGCTAACTATCAATCTGGCGTTTTCTCTATTTACAGCTTGCCTTTCTACGTCCTGTCCTTCAAACACGCTTTATTGGTTGCCGCGTTTTTAGAATTATTCCTGGTTGGGCTGTTCACCTTCTTGTATCTAAAGATACTACACTTGCCACAAGTTCCTGCACTGCTTGGTGCGATTGCCTTCATGTTTGCAGGATACAATATGGTCTGGCTTGGGTGGACAGCTTCTCGTCCTATAGTGATGATTCCCGCTGGGCTTTATTTTATTGAACAAATTTTTGCCAAATGGCCTGCTGCAAAACGACTCGATTATGTAGGGCTTACTGTCAGCCTCGCCGTTGGCCTTCTGGCAGGGCATCCTGAAACCGCCTACACAGCGCTATTATTTATTGGCCTCTACACAGCATTTCGACTATTACGTCAAAAAAACTTAACGGTTTACAACCTTTTTCATTTGGGTCTGCGACTTATTGTATGTGCCGTACTTGGTATTGGTCTTGCTGCAATCCAACTGATTCCATTTGTTGAATATACTGCACAGAGCGATACCCAGCAGATCCGTGGTGCTGCATGGCAAGAGAAACTCAACAGCGACCTGTGGCCTTTGGCAATTTTCCCCAATGCGCTGGGAACTCCTGGCGATAGAAACACGATTGATTTACTAAGTAGTGTTTCCGGTACCAATTATAATGAAACAAATGGGGCATATAGCGGAGCGCTGATTTTAATATTGGCGATATTTTCTCTTCTAACTTCTTCCGAGAATCGCCGATCATACCTTGTTTTCTTCGCAGTTGTCGGTATTTTGTGGCTGATTTATGCAATAGATGCTTTTCAGTTAAAAAACTGGTTTAATGTGATTCCGGCATTTACCACGCTCCTATATTCACGTACTGATGCAATCTGGCTTTTTTGTATCAGTGTATGCGCTGCGTTTGGAGTCGAAGCTCTTTTACAACACAAACGTAGAAATGCATTTCTGATAGTTGGTATCGGCCTGTTGATACTTGCTGTTAGCGCCAATGGCGTTTTTTTTCTGCTCGGACAGATAATTTCAACCCCGATGGGTGCTCAATATTTATCGCGAATTTCTACCCACGTCAGATTTGTCACGGCCCATATGCAAATTATTGTCATCAGTATAGGAGTTGGTATTGGTGCGGCAATATTCCTTTCGCACCGCACTACGAATTCCCTGGCAAGCATCCTGCTAATTAGTACCGTTTTCGTCCAAACAGGTATTCTGTTTAAAGATTATCAACCCATCAGCAGTGGACAAAGTTTTTATCCAGGCACTCCCGCAATCCAACTTCTGTCCAGCAGTAAAAATATTGCTGTTTTTGGTTTTTTTACCATGACCGCCGATATGAATATGATGTACCATTTATCAACGATAAGCAGCTATGATGTTCTTGGTATCCAAAACTACAATGTACTTGCCCAGAAGTTTTTTGGTACAAGCAGTGCTGCCCACTTTCTAACGACTTTCAGCGAAATCGGCTTGCGTCTATTTGGTGTGGATACCCTGGTGATTGACTCACAAAGTCTTTCCTCATTATCCGAAACACTGAAATGTTGTACGTTAATTGAGAAAACTGTTGGTTATTTTGTCTACCATTACAATGCCACCAAATACTGGACTGTTGATAACAGTATAATTCTGCCTGACAATGAGAATGCGCTGGCGGCAATCAGAACGCCAAACTTTGATCCCTGGCAAACCGTGATACTGAATGATGGTGAACAGTTCGCTCGGCAACACGAACCATCGACAGTACAAATCCTCTCAGAAAACAGTTCATCGGTTCATCTCCAAGTGGATCGGCAAAACGCAGGCTACCTCGTCATGGCAATGTCTTATTATCCGGGTTGGAAAGCACGCGTTAATGGATTGGAACAGCCTGTCTATCGGGCCAATTATGCGTTCAATGCTATCCTGCTGCGCCCCGGTGCAAACGATGTCGAGTTTTTTTATGATCCGCTCTCATTTAGAATTGGTGCCGCCGTCACGATTGTTAGTCTCATGCTCATATCCCTTTTTCTGATACAAGGAGTGCGCCTCCGCACCTCTGGATAAATTATGTTGCCTATCGTCACTATTGCATCGAAAAATTATCTGGCCCAGGTTCGCACACTGGTCCAGTCATACCGAAAATTTCATCCAGATGGACAAGTCTTCGTCTGTTTAGTAGACGATGCAGAAAATTATTTTGAGCCTGCCGCTGAACCATTCACGCTTATTAAGGCGGATCAACTCAATATTCCCCGTTGGGAACACTTTGCCTTCAAATACAATCTACTTGAATTAAACACAGCGGTAAAGCCGTTTTTGCTAAGCTATCTCTTTCAAACATACAACCTGTCCAAAATTGCCTACTTTGACCCCGACATCGTTATTTACCATTCACTTGAAGCGCTGGACTATTTGCTGGATGAGTATGGCATTGTACTCACCCCTCATATTCTCGATCCCATTCACGATCAACATCACCCTTCAGAAATGGACCTACTCCTCTCAGGGATATATAACCTCGGTTTTGTGGCACTCTCGCGCCAAACAGATTTAGATAAACTGCTGACATGGTGGCAGGCACGTCTCTATGATTACTGTCTTCGTGATGTGCAACGAGGACTGTTTGTCGATCAGCGTTGGATGGACTTTGCCCCAGCGCTCTTCACAAAGGTCTTTATCTGGCGAAACGAGGGCAGCAATGTTGCATATTGGAACTATACACATCGTTCCATTGAGATACACGGAGATTCTTACACAATTAACAGCAGTCCGCTTCTGTTTATGCATTACAGCGGTCTAGACGTCAACAATCTTGAGGCGGTAAGTAAACATCAGGATCGTTTCAGCTTGGCGGATTTACCTCACGCCACGCAATCCTTAATCAAAAACTACCGAGATCAGTTGCTGGCAAATGGCTACAATACGATAAAAACGTGGCCTTATACTTTTGATAATTTCGATAATGGTAAACCGATTGCTGCACTCGCGCGCACTATTTGCCGCGAACTTGATCCACATGGAGATCGTTGGCCTACACCTTTTCGCACAGGGCCAGGATCATTCTACCAATATCTCTATAGGCCCAAGCGTGCTACGCTCAAATTATGGAAACGTCGGGCAGCAACATGGACCCGTCAGGTAGCCGCAGTGATACTCCCTCCACTGCTTGGCGCAAAGCAATATCAGCGTGTGAGACAAATTGTTTTTCATCAGCCGAATTTAAAGGTTACAACTCACCTTAAACAACGAAAACCCGGTTCAACGCCTCATGGTGTCAATGTCATCGGTTACCTTAATTCAGAGACAGGTGTTGGAGAAGCGGCACGCAGCACCATCAGAGCGCTTCACAGTATTAACTACCCACTGGCTTATTCAAACACTACGTTAGGTGATATTGCCCGAAAAGCCGATTTCAGTCTTGATCAGCTATCGCTCCCACAAGGAACACCCTATCCAATAAATTTGATGCACGTCAATGCAGATCAGGTCCCGTATGTTCAGCACAACCTGGGATTACACGTTTTCGAAGGACGTTATAACGTGGGCTTCTGGTTTTGGGAGTTGCCCGCATTCCCGGCAGTGTGGCAAGACCGATTCACAATGCTTGATGAAATATGGGTTGCCAGCAGTTGGTGTCAGCGCAGCATTGGTGCCGTATCTTCCAAACCTGTCCTGGTGATGCCTTTACACGTCGAGCCGCAGATTCAGGATCAATTCCAGCGTACTCACTTTGGATTGGCTCACGACAAGTTTCTATTTTTGTATACTTTTGACGCACTTAGTTATGTCGAACGAAAAAACCCCTTTGGGCTGATTCGAGCTTTTAGGAAGGCATTCGGAACGTCATCGAACATTCAGCTTGTCATGAAAATTGGCCATTTGGAATTCACCGAGTGTGCCGATCAATTGCGCGAGGCAATGAACGATATAAACGGGGTACTGATTGATAAGGTTATGTCGCGTGAAGAGGTCAATTCGCTTATCAATAGCTGTGATGCCTACGTTTCGATGCACCGCTCAGAAGGGTTTGGCCTGACAATAGCTGAAGCGATGTATCTGGGCAAGCCAGTTATTGCGACTGGCTACTCATCGAATATGGATTTTATGACACATCAAAATAGTTATCCAGTCGATTATGCTCTGGTCCCAATTCTGGAAACCGTTGGCCCTTATGAGAAAGGGATGTTGTGGGCAGAGCCAGATGAGGATCATGCTGCCCACTTGATGCAGGAAGTTTATCGGCACTCTGATACGCAATTGACGGTCCGTGCCGCTGCCGATATTCGTCGCAGTTATAGTTTGAACACTACCGCCGATGTCTTGCGTGATCGATTGAATATTCTCACTGCCCTGATGCAAACGAGATAAGATACCTGTGTTACCAATAGTGACGATTGCCTCGAAAAACTATCTGGCCCAGGTACGCACGCTGGCAGAGTCATATTTAAGACTTCACGCTGATGGTGAGGTCTTCTTCTGCTTGGTCGATCAAGTTGATGGATATTTTGATCCTGAGCATGAACCGTTTACGACTATTTTTGCCGAGTCGCTGAATATTTCGAATTGGCAACAGTTTGCGTTCAAATACACTATTCTTGAATTGAACACAGCAGTAAAGCCATATTTATTAAGTTATCTCTTTGAGCATTATCAGCTTGACAAACTGGTATATTTTGATCCCGATATTGTCCTGTATAACTCGCTGGATACACTTGAGGCGCTGTTAGATACTTATGGTATCGTACTCACGCCGCACATCCTTGAACCCATAAACGATTCGGCAGCCCCATCCGAGATTGACTTGCTCCAGGCAGGCACCTACAATCTAGGTTTTGTCGCACTGTCACGTCGCACCAACCTTCGTCCACTCTTGAAGTGGTGGGAATCACGTTTATATAATCAATGTATACGAGACGTTGAACACGGCCTGTTTGTTGATCAACGGTGGATGGACCTTGCCCCAGCCATGTTTAGAAATGTCTATATCTGGCAACATCCCGGCTGTAATGTTGCATACTGGAACTTTGCACACCGTGCCGTGCAAGGCAAAGGAAATACTTTTCTGGTAAACGGTGAGCCGCTCATGTTTATGCACTACAGCGGACTGGTGGTCGAAAATCTGGAATCAGTTAGCAAACACCAGAATCGGTTCACATTAGGCGACCTATCAACTGGTACACAGTATCTAATTAAAGACTACCGCGACAAGTTGCTCGCCAATGACTACACTACCGTAAAAACTTGGCCTTACGTCTATGGCAAATTTACAAATGGAATATCGATTCCAGACATCGCACGCGCAATTTGCCGTAAACTTGATTGGCTCGATCCATTCAAGACCGGGCCGGGATCATTTTTCGAGTATCTGAATTCACCTGCTGAAGGTGTGTCTGCCGCGCCTTATCTGACTCAGCTTGCGGCAGCAGTCTACCGCGAGAATACCAATTTGCAGCGCTATTTGCCCGAAGGATTGACCCAGCAACGTACACGTCTGATGCACTGGTTCTATACAGAAGGGTATCTTTACTATCAGCTAGATGACGCCTTTTTAGAACCAATGCGTCCGAAATCAACATTAGAAATTATGGCAACCGTTGTTCAGCAACAGCAAGAATTGGGCGGCACGGCCCGGAAAATGCGCCTTAAACACGTCGCAAAAACTGTATTGGGGATGCCTGTCTATGAACGCCTGCGTGCCATTTATCGAGGCTTTATCGGTTCCAGAGCATGACGGTAAATCTCAATCACATCACGGGGTGTTCCCACCGCGCGGATGCGGCCTTGATCGATAAGCACAGCGCGATCACACAAATTTGCCAACGAATCAACAGCGTGCGTCACATATAAAATTGTCACCCCAATCTGGCGCAGTTGGTTCATCTTCACGATACATTTCTGCTGAAACGCCTCGTCGCCTACCGCAAGGACCTCATCAACAATCAGGATATCCGGGTCAACGTCAATTGCAATTGCAAATCCAAGTCGCGCTATCATGCCGGTTGAATAGGTCCGAATGGGCGAATCGATAAATTCTGCCAGTTCTGCGAAGTCGACGATTTGATTAAATTTCAGATTTATCTGTTTGTTGGTGTAGCCTAACATCGAGCCGTGAATAAAGATATTTTCGCGTCCAGTCAGTTCTGGATGAAAACCCGTTCCCAGTTCAATTATCGACGCAACAGTTCCACGAATGAGAACACGCCCAGCGGTAGGCCTCAATACGCGTGCCGCAACTTTGAGTAGTGTGCTTTTGCCTGCGCCATTTCGTCCGATAAAGGCAATAAACTCCCCTTGTTTTACGTCCAGCGACACCTCACGCAACCCCCAGAAGTCCCGATACTGTGTACGCTGTCCCTGTATATAACGAATTACCTGTTCTTTTATCGTGCGTACAGGCTCCGTTGGCATCCGGTATCGGATAGATACATCGATCAAGCGAATAGCCATTTGATGAGGGAATACACTAGACATATCAGACATAATAGGCAAATTGGCTTTCTACCCTGGTAAAAATCAGCCACCCAACAACGAAAAAGGCTAGCGGAACGCTCGTTCCTAATACGACCAAATCCAGTGCTGGGAAGGCTCTGTCAATTATCGCGGTTCGAAACCCATTAACGATGTAAAACAGTGGATTGAAATGCTCAAGTGTCAAGAGTTCCGGGGACAAAATCCGAAGCGGATACATGATTGGCGTGAGAAAAAACAACAGATTGAGCAGTACCTGATAAATTTCAAGTACGTCCGCAAAGAAGACAACTGCTGCGGCAGTCATGAACCCGATGCCAATCGTCAGGACCGTCAACTGGCACAGGACAACAATTGCATATGACCAGCTTATTGCAGGTGAAAGGCCATCAAGCAGCGCAAAGACGATGAGCGGAATGAACGCAAAAATAAAGTTGACAACGGCACCCCCAACCCCCGAAAGGACAAATACAGCAGCCGGAACATAAGTTTTTCGCAGGCTTCCGCTGTTGCCAAGCAAACTGTTCATTGCCGCAACCGATCCTTGGCTAAATACATTCCAGGTTAGCAAACCTGAGAGTATATAGGTTGGATAATGATCGATCTCTGTGCGAAACAGGGTAGAGAAAATGATAACCAGCGTTCCCATGGTTAGTAACGGATTGAGCATGGTCCATAGAAAGCCAATAGTGGAGCGTTTGTAACGCACTTTTAGATCACGGGCAATGAGATTCCGAACGAAATCGCGATAACGCAGTAGCTCGCCGACCCACAAGAAAATACTGTGTCGCTCACTTGCGGAGTCATAAATTGTTTTTTCGTTCATACTTTCCTTGTTCAGAACGCAATCGCCTCGATTTGCAGCCAATCAAACATGACGCCAAGTGTTCGTTCATCGTCGTTAATTCCAGCCGATTTTGGCGTAACTACTCTATTCACCGTAAACATGAATTGTGTATTGCCCGATGAAACTATGGCGTGGGGGATAACCCCAGAAAAAATAGTGCCCCCTTGGGGGTCCGTTGCACGATGAAGATCAACAGGTATGCCGTCAACAGTGAGCCTCAAGCTATCCAGAATATCTGGATGGAGTGCCATCAGTACACGAAATTTCACTGAGTAGTCTTGGTCCGAAGCAAGGTTAAAGTTTAAGTCAGCGTTTGGTTCTCGCATCCACATTGAGGAGGATTCAACGGGCCACCATCCACTGCCAGATGCTGGTTGATCGAATTCAAAACGAACTGAATGTGTGGGAGCGTCTGGCATAAGTTTTAGCCAGTCAAACATCAAGCCAAGCGTTCGTTCATCTTCGTTGAGTCCAAGTGATATAGGTGTGACAACGCGGTTAACGTGAAAGGTAAGGTGCGTATTTTCAAAGCCGAGACTCATAACATGTTGAGGGATCAAACCGTAAAAAAGCATTCCCGCCCCATCTTCCTGGGGACGCAAATCTATAGTCTGATCGTTTACCTCCAACTGCAAACTTTTTAGAATATCGGGCTGCATACTCTGTGCTACCCGAAAACTAATCTGATAAGGAGTATCTTGATCTAAAGACACATCAAGCGCTGAAGTAGTGCCATTCATCCATGCTTTATCATCACCCGATGTGGTCCAGCCAGCGGCTGGTGGCGCATTATTGAACCTGTAAAATAGTGACTGAGCGGGCAGCGGTAAGTATTTGCGCTGAAATAATGTTGCAGATACATGTTCAAGATGCTGGCTCTGTGAAATAACCTGGATTAGTTTTTCGGAAAGTAGCTCGGCTCCGGCAGCGTCGTAGTGATAGACTGTATCGGAAAAATATTTGGCAGGAATGAGGTTCCACAAATCGACATACCATAGTCCATTATCCTGCATATACGCATTGACAGCAGTATGGTATTCATCGTAAAAACTGCGTTGGTAAACGGGACTATAGTTTTTACCCTCGCCAATCATCATGGGATCGTTTACGAATAATAGTTTCGTTCCGCTTTTTTCTGCAAGGGCTTGGTCTACCAATAAAAATTGCCAGTTTTCAGCAGGCATCTGGTCAAAGCCATGCATCCCTTTGAAATATACTGGTTTCTCTGGGATAGGTGTGTCGATAATACGTGGGCCTGTCCACACCAATGTGTAAGTAGTCACTGGATAAAAAAGCGATCTGAGCCAAACTGGGAGGGCTTCCTGATTGTGAAAACTCAACCATGTGTCCCAGAAAGAGTTACCAGCGAAGTGCTGATCATACCAGTGCTGTAATCCGTAGGTATCAGTAATCTGCTTTAGCTGTCCTCTATTTAGATTAAAAAAAGTCAATAACGGGTCAAGAGGATTGAATTTACCGTTATAAAATGAGGCCTGTGTAACGAAGAATATCACCAGATCCGGCTGATACTCCAGCGCCTCACTAAATATTAGGCTCTCTTTAACAACATTTGGCCCCGGATAGCCTAAATTGTAGACAACAACAGACTTTCCATTAATATTTATTCCACGTGCAGTCAACTGACCTGCCAGCGTCTCATCGTCAGGTAGATACACACCATTTACACCTGATGCACCAATAAGTAGGACACGAAACTCGTTCGGTAGCTTTGGACTATAGGCAAGCGTATGAGCCGCAAATAGACTTTCCAGCGGAAGCTGCCCATTGGAAGTATCTGCCGGATAGACTAACCGTGCTCGTCCATGCCCAATCAATCCGGCTATATTTATTTTCATCAACGCTAGCAACGGATCAAAATTGCAAATCACACAAATGAAATTTACCGTCAACAGTAAAACAATTGCTTTAAGCAAAACACGGGCAAAAATAATCGGCGATTCAAAGGGGTAAAGACGTTTCATAGACCGAATAACCGTCTAAATATCACCAGCGCATTTGCTGCATCAGTACTAAAAAATACCCAACCCAAAGCTACAAAGCTGAACGTGAAGACAATGTTGACCAGACGAGGTGGGGTTGAGAAACCATAGCGCTTCTGCAGTTTAGGAAGCTGACTATGTACAAATAGACCCGCTCCGTGCCACAACCCCCACAGAATAAAACCCGATCCGAGACCATGCCAGAGGCCACATACCAGCATCGTTAGGATATGGCTTATGAATGCAATAAGCACTGAATAGCGATTTCTGGTTCGCTTAAGCAAGCTTCGGCTGACTGGAAAATAGATGTAGTCACGTAGCCAAGTTGATAGTGTGATGTGCCAGTTTTGCCAGAAGTGAGATATATCGGGCTGCCAATAGGGATTATTAAAATTTTCTGGCAAGCGTATACCCATCAGGAGACCGGAGCCAATGGCTATATCACTATAGCCCGCAAAATCAAAATACACATAGAAGGTATAGGCCAAGAGCCAAACCCATATGGAGAGCGTTGAGTTTTTAGGCCATATGTTATTCGTCTCAACCAGAATAAATTCATAGCAAAGATTTGCCAGCACGATTTTCTTGAATACACCGGTAAGAATACGCCAGGTGCCGTTGGCAACATATTGGCTTTTCACTACTATTTTTTTTTGTTCGTCGATGTTTTGCTGTATGCGATCAATAGGGCCAGCAACTAGTGATGCAGGGTGTAGTGCGTAGTTAATAGTCTCCGAAATCGTAGTTGATTCAGGCAACCGGCCCCGCCGAGCATCAAGAGTTACATGAATTAGGCGAAAAATCAAATAGGAAATTCCAATCCACTGGATGGTTATGGCGCTGCCACCGAAGGTTAGAAGTTTGACCAGCGCCAGACAGGCAACTAAAAACAATATCCAAAATATGCCTACTCTATTTCTGACAGCTCCATTTTTCGTTAATCGCCAGGTCCCGACTGTGAGGATGAGGCTCAGAAACAGCCATGCACAGCGTAGTATATTGCCTGAGATTAGGAGCGAGACAATCCCTGACATTATGATCAGGAGCAACGCACGAATATGATTCGTAAAATGCCACTGAAGTAGACCAAGTAATATTAGCGTGCCAACCAGAACTAACACCCAAAATTGAGTGGGATAAGGCATGATGAAAGACCTTGGTGGAAAATTCAAAATTCTATTATAGCTCACGGCCTTCGTATCAGAACGGTGCCTCAGGCCTGTAGTACGGAAAAACCTTGTCCGTGCCGATCATAAGCGTTCAAGCAGCGCGTCGATGGTAGTCGTGGATTATTCCTCCATGAATGTCGTGCCGACCAATTGGACCGTCGCTTATAAAGTGTTGCGGAGCGATGGGAATGTTTTGGCTAAGTCCTTGATGTGGCCTTGATTGGTTGTAAAAGTCGATATATGCAACCAGAATCTGCTTCAGGTGACGCGGACCGAGGATAAGCAGATGGTCAAGACACTCCTGGCGTACCGCGCGGACCAACGCTCGGCAAAGGCATTGGCCTGCGGTGTCTGAGGCGGGGGCTAATACGATTTCCATCTTTTCCGCAACAAAGACTAAATCAAAGGCGGCCCTGAATTTGGTGTTACGATACTGGATCAAGAAGCGCAGCGGTTCCGCACTGCCACGGTCAGTTTGCAGGTGCCAGGTGAGCTGTCTGGCTTGTTGGGATACCCATCCCGAATTAGGATGTTCGGCGATGCCCGCAATATACACGCGGCGCGTACTCAGCTCGATAAAGAACAACATGTACAGGGTCTGCAGCCACACCGTTTCGACGGTAAAGAAATCGCAGGCCAGCATGTGCTGTCTGTAATGATTCAGGAAGGTTCGCCAAGAACTCGCGCCGCGCTGCGGCGACGGCGGTAAGTGGTGACGTTTCATCACATTGCGCACGGTTTTTGGATCCAGCACAAATCCCAGTTTGACCAACTCACCATGGATGCGCTCACTGCCCCAGCGTGGGTTCTCGCGTACGAGCCGCACAATCCAACCCTCAATCTCGGGATCGATCCGTGGCCGACCAGTTTGGCGGCGCTGTTTGAAGGTCCATTGCGGTGTACCAGTTTGCGGTGCCAATTGAGCACCGTATTGGGCTTAAACAGAAGCATGGTCACCGAGAGCCGCTCACGCCAATGGGCCATGTTCGCCCGCAAGTGTGCCGTCAGCGCGACTAACGGCAATTTCTCCCAACATTCCAAGACTGGGCCTGGCTACTGTCTGCGTTCGACAATTCGCAGTTGTTGCCGCAACAGCATGATCTCGATATCTTTTTCCCTATCTGCCATGCGACGGACCAGTGCCAGGTCTAGCACGAACGACCAAAAGCACAACAGTAACTGAAATATCACCAGCACGTCGCTGTTCACGCCTATTGAAGGGGCAAGTGACAAGCATACCTTATTTGGCGAGCTTGGATTGACCTCTATGGGAAAGCCAACCGCTAGCAATTGTTTCTATTCCAATTTGCACGGACAAGGGTTTTCCGTACTACAAGCTAATTGCGGGGCAAGACTTGCTACATATCAACAATATCGACGTGATGCAAAGGTGTGGCGTCGTCAGAGAGCCACATAGTGCTGGGTGAGCCTGGATGGTAAAAGGTCGCGGTAAGGCTGCGGCGAGACCAAGAACACTCCTCAACTACGGGTGACACCGCGTGCCAGGATTTCTCCGAACGCACTATTACGGCTGAATTTCCAACTATAGGCAGGATTATAGCGGAGACATCAGCGGCATCAGCAGAGCGTAAGATATTTAGGCATCCTCCATCCTTGGCGTCCCATGAAGGATTGAAATAGATTGCATGGGTTACGAGTTTAGTAGCTAAATCCTGATGGGGTCCGAGACTTGATCCAGGTCCGTAATGGAATATGTTTACCTCAATTAGAGCCTCGCTCAGATCATAACCTGTAATGGCGGACATTGCAGAACGATAACTTGTTGAATACAATTCGTGAGCCAGTTCTAGCCAAGCCGGACTCAAGTCTTCGGAATGAGAAACGATATTTTTCCCCATCGGAACTAGCGAGCGAGCCTCATAGTCTTGTATTTTGTCTGCGCCTCTAACCTTAATCGTTTTAAAGTAGTTATGAGGAAAGGTAGATGCCAGGGCGGCGGCGTCATCTGCTGAATACAGGTTGCCAATGGCAGCCCAGGTAAATGGTTCCGTTTGAATCGCGGCGGGCGAGATTTGCTTGAAATCTATCATGATGAACCTCCTTCAGTCAATATCATACTGGTATATTAGTGCGTGACCGCTACTCAACTACAAATATCACCTGATCTTGACCCAGCATTCTGGAGAAATGCCAATGAAAAATATTAATCGACTATTTTGTCCGTTGCAAGTGAGACCGTGAAACCAAGCGGAGAATCATTATGCTCCGCAGCTAAAGCGATATTGACCCTGCAAAATATGGTGAGATTTCTGCAAACTTTCTTACCTTTAAGTCATTAACTCATTTTCAAAACGCAACAATCGATAGTGCCACGAAAAAGGCATCTCCTATGATCTCATCACCAATCTCGTTCGCATGGTGTGGATCTACATAAAATACGCGGCCTTCCGATCTTGCTGAATCTTTTCCAATGCCTCTTCGATGCTGTTTTTCCAAACATGCCTGTAAGTACCGACGTTCCATAAACAGGTGCTAAAACGCATATCGGCGGCAGGAAGGGCGACCTCCAAAACTCGTTCAATGGTTTGAACTTCAAGGCCGTCGTAATCACTCATTAGGCTTCGACGAACGGGATATTGCGCTTCATATTTCTGAGAGGTCAAGAATTTTGCGAATTCGTAGGCAAGTTCCGCATTTTGAGTGCCAGCACTAATCAGAATGGCACCCATTTCTAGACCCGCCCTACCACCCGGCAACAAAGACCATGCTCGCTTATTGTCGTGGGTTGTATCTGCGCGAATTGGGCCAAGGCTTATCGGAGCGCCATGATCTACCAGTCCATCGTCTACTAAACCTTGCTCATCCATCGCCGTCCACTTCTCAACGAATTGGGCGACAACTGGCGTATTAAGCCTTGGCAAGTTTGGTACTACGCTCGCATCAACTAATGGGGCACCCAAAAGGCTTATCCACAAGTACGTTTCGGAGGCCGTAAAGCTTTTCCCGTGTTTTTGATAAGGTGACAATGCTGGAGTAAGTGCGCGCAAGGCATCTCCCAAATCCTCAAGTGTCCAGGCGGGATCTGGATGTGGTAAGCCAAGGAGATTAAATGCAATTGGATCATAGGTCAGCCCGACCAGGTTCATTCCATAAGGAAGTGCCCAGAAACCGTCATTCCATTGGAAAGAACGCCAGATTACTGGATAGTAATCTTCTGCGAGAGAGTCGTTCTGAACGAAAGAAGTCAGATCTAGAAAGTACCCTGTATGCATCAACGCAGCTGAAACGCGGAATCCGGAACTAATTAAAACATCAGCAGACCGAGCGTGTTCAAGATCAATATCGAATGTCTGTTCCAGGACATGTTGTTCGAGGGTGTAGATACTGCAATTTGTCACTATCTCGACCGTCACACCAGGATGAGCTACTTCAAATGCGGTCATCCAGTCCTGAGAAATCACATCATTCCGGTACGAGGGAACACCTACTTTTAGAATTACGGCTGATCCAGATGATAATACGCCCATCACTCAAATCTCCATTTTCTTGTGCCCACTTTTCAGCTCGGTTTGAACTATTCAGTACTCGGAAACAAACATGGCGGCCGCATTGGTGCTTATACAAACTGCGAAACTATTGGATTGCCCGACAAGTCGAAAGGGGCGTACAATCTGATGCAGCCTGAAAAACACCTCAAAAGGTAAGCATCATGCCAATCAATACGCAATTGCTAAGAGAAGGACGTATAATTCTTCAACGCTATGACGATCCATTAAATTTGAAAGAGGTCAGTGAGCTCGCCAAAAAGATTGACTCCGACATCCTTGATAATGCGGCTAAGCCCGTTCATACAATCACCGATGCCAGGGGTTTGACCAAATTGCCTACAAATTTCCTGAGTGCTAGCAAGCTGTCTTTCAACCATACTGTACATCCAATGGCAGGCAACAATGTCGTCGTTATAAACAACAGTTTTCTCGGCGCAATAGCGGAGTTGTTCATCCGGTTGGTGCCGCAACATAAGCTTATCATGTGCAAAACGATGGAAGCGGGTTGGGCTGAAATTGATCGCATTTTGGCGGAAGAAGCAAAATGACTATTGCAGTAAAACGCGCTTGCTGTCAACCCCGTACCCAAAAAAACTCAACGTTAAGTTTACGCCACTAATGCATCGGATGTATTCTAGTACATCCTTTTCATCCAATGCGCTGGATGCAGACAGCGTTAGGTCACGGTTTCAAAAAGGATTCACCAAAGTTAAAAAGCTATATACGGTATGTTCGTCAGTATGTAGGACTCAGGATTAATTAACCTGATTTGGCATCTGTACACACTAATCCAGCCAGCAAACGGTGATGATGTGATCTACCAGCGTTGCCGTTATCGATGAAGGGAAAATCGACGGCGCGAAGTACCGATCATCAAGGGAATAAAGGAGGTCCTCTCGTGGCTTGCTTCTGCAGGATTCCAATACATCAACGACAGCTTTACGGATTTCGCGCACCAATTGCTCATGGTTACGTGTAAACGGCAATAGTTGGAGTAGAGAATCCAACCGAGCCTGTTCATCTTGTTGTTGTATAGCTTCCAATGCCAAATCGACAACCTGAGCCTGCTCACTTCCATTGAGCTGTTCCACCAGCAGTATCAAAATACGGAATTTCAGGCCTGAATCAGGTTCGGTCTTAGCCTGTTCGAGAATTTGAGTGAGCAATTTAGTTCTCTCATCTCCGCTTGTCGAACGTGCTAAGATTGCAAGCGCTTCAGCACGACAGCCCTCATTGGCTATTTGATGAGCCAGGCCAAAGGCCATCTCTAATTGCTGGGCTGTAAACGGTCTTTCCAAAATCATGCGCAGTGTCCAAAATGGTGCTACATTTTGTTGGAAGAAAAGCAAAGCACGGGTCAGGAGTTCGCCTGTCAGGTGCGTAGCTACATGAGCTACCGCAGCCGCGCGCAAGGTTTGCTCACTGAGCGGATAGATGGGAATGTAAGGTTCCACCGCCTTACTGATCTTCAAGGCCTCTTCAAGCGCTAACGTAAGTAATTCTTCTTTTTGTGTACCTTCGGTATTTACCGCCAAGGCAACCAAAGCACTCGAACGGTTCTCAGTATCGTCAATCTTTGCAGCAAGATCACGCGCGATTGCAAATATCTGCTCCCGCTGCTGTGCTGGCAGGTAGGGCAGCAGTGCCATGAGTCTATCTACCTTATCGCCGTGGTTTGGCAGTGTCAGAGCTATCTCAAGGGCGTGTGTTGTTACCTCTGCTCGCTGTGGATCATCGAGTTCACCTAACAATCGGCTGAGCGGTTCAATTTGTTCCCAGGGAGCCTGAATTGTAAGTGAAGCTCGTAACGCATACTGGAGAGCCTTTGCCCTAACTGCTCCACCAGACACGCGGGATAATCTCATCAGTACCCTGGCGCGCGCATCGTAATCAGTCGCTATCGACGAACCAGTGAGTGCCTGCTTCAAAAGATTTATGGGTAGGCGTTGTGCAATAGTTCCTAGTAGTCGAATACGTCTGAAGTCTTCATGGAAGGCAAGCATCCCTACTAGTGCGCGCGGCATGAGGTCATCTGGCAGGTGGCCGACAAGTTCCTCCAGGGCATACCCGCGATCCTCCTCATCCGATATTTGCAATATTGTTTCGAGCGCATCGGACAACAATTTCGCTCGCTCGGCACCTCCATCTTCCGCTGCCAGGCGAGTCATGAGATAAGGGTATCGGTATAAGGTATATGGCTTGTCCGCAAGTGGTATCGCTACAAGCTGCAACGCTAAGTCGAGCACTTTCAGTTTCTGATCTCCCTGCAATTGGGGAATCAGACCCACCAACGCTTCGAAGCGATATTTCTCGTCTCCAATACCCATAGCGATGTCCAGGACACGCGGTATGACATCTTGAGAGAATGAGAGTCGAGTCAAGACAAACGCCCGTGCTTCATCCGACTCGACCGATAAGGCCGCTTCCTGCGCTCGCGCGAACAGAATTCCGGTCAGATAGGGGATAAGGCCCACTAACGCAAAAGCACGGTACCAGGGGTGTTGAATAATGATAATCCCGTCAAGTGCTTTCACTTGTTGTATGGCATTCAGTTGACCAGCCAATTTTACGAGAACGCGAGGACGCCACTGCTCGTTTTCCATAGCCAGGGTCGCCTGTAACGCCTGTTCGAGTACCTCACCCGTAAGCTGATCCCCTAACTGGGCCAGCGCGTTGGCCTGATCCAGTTCGTCTGGAATAGCAAGCGCAGCCTCAACGCCAGAGGCCAAAACCTTCAATTTCGGCTCACCAGTCAACTGGCGAGCCAGTGATGCGCAGGCCCATGCGCGAGTTTTTGACCCCCTGACCTTGCCAATATTTTCAGCGGCGCGAATCAATTGATTGCTCATAAATTGCGGAAGAAGTGTCCACAAAGCACACTGATACCGTGCTTCACCCGCATCCAATTCAAGCGCCAGATCTAAAGCCTGGTTAAGTGCAACATGCAACATCCTGTAATTGTGGTCTGAGCGAACGCAATTGAATTAATTCAAACAGAGTATTAAAGCGGCTATCTTTATACTCAATAGTATTGACTGTCTCAAATGCAGCGCTTTCAAGATGATGCCGCTGTTGTTCATTCAAGCTCTCGATGGATAACAACGCCGCGCACATCCGAACCTTGCGTGGCCCATCGGTGATACGATTCGCAAGCTTAATCGCATAATCAGGCGACCACAATCCGGTAACAATCGCCCGTTCCACTAATTCTGGCACCTGATTTTCAGCAATGCTATTTAGGGTAGTATCGACTAGCAGTTCGCGGACGTAATCACCAAAGACTGCTAGATCTGCCCCTGTATTGACTTGTTGCAGTACCGCTTGATAACTAACTATTTCTGACACTTATGCCTTACTTTTCTTTTCGACCGTGAGCAAAATGATCTGTCCCCCACAAACCGCTTCCCCTAAGATTCCCGAGATAAAAGTTCCTAATCCTGCGTACTTTTAAAGTCAGTTTTCATAAACGCTATGTTGCTATTATAAGAACTTCTCGGCGCATAATGACAATATCCAATTCGTGACCAATGATCGCCCCAACAGGCTTGATAACTCGTACAATGTAATAAATTCGTCGTAATGCCCTCGGCATTTTATCTTCGGCAATCGCGCTAAAACCAGCAATCGCGCTAAAACCAAATCGTTGGTAAAACGATTCGTTGCGCCTTTGGCACATTAAATAGAGTGTGTCACTTTCTCCCTTAAGCAATTCACGAATGATCTGCGAACCGATTCCGCGATGCTCGTAGGCTGGCAGAACCGCGATGGAAGCAAGTTCGCGGGAACCGTCGCCGTGGGGTTTGATTTGCCCTGTTCCAATCACGGTCCCGTCTACTTCCGCCAATAAAAAGCGCTGCCAGGATAACCCGCTGGGGTTGATACCCACTTCATGAATAATTTCCTTGATATGATCCTGATCCGCTTCAGTGGCGCGACGCAGTGTTACGGAAGTCATAAAGCGTTCATCTTCTCGCCAATATCACGTACAAGGCGGACTTTTGCTTTCTGTAATAAGCCTTGGCAATCTAGAGCGCTATTTACCTTAGCCATAAGCACTTCTTCAACATATTTCAACGGATAGGTGTATTGCACGGCAATATGAAGCGCCGAGAGGTTTTCTATGTTCGGTGTTCGATGCAAAATATCCGCAATCACGTCTTGGTCTGTCCACAGTGGCACTTGTCGAGGCCGCTGCTCACCGTATAGCCTCATTGCTAACCTGTTAAGCCCCTGATCGAACTGGAATGTGCCGTCGGCCTGGACCTTGGGTTCAATATCAAGTTTTAGCCAACGCAAGATACGATAAAAGAAGTCATAACGTGCTACCTTGATTTCATGCCCGAATTGATAAAGTGCATATGTCGGGCAATAGCGGGCATGGGTCAACACGAAAAGCGTCGCCAGACGATTTGACTGGCTGCGATAAAAGAACGGTCTACCTAGGAAGCGCGGATCAAAAATCCAAGGCGCACGCCGCAAGGCTTGCCCTATCACTACCGCTGGATCAGATAGCCATTGCTGATGAAT
>WNFM01079241.1_pt1 | contig 25970 bp, 25 predicted proteins | sample 5400271 | NCBI WGS metagenome assembly WNFM01 (sample SAMN13153352, study PRJNA577476) | soil metagenome | isolation source: 60 cm saprolite on Douglas fir-dominated hillslope | place: USA:California | collected 2013-09-17 | reverse complement strand
CGGCAGCTTCACCTTCATCGGCTGCCCGTCTAGCCGCCGGCTCGTGCTTGCCAGGTTCCCGGCTTGATCTTGGGCGGTAGCGCGCAGTTCGTATTCGCCCGCCGGCAGCGCCGCGTCGTCCACCCGGCTGACGAGATGGCTGTTTTCCTGGGACGTCGGCAGCGCCTGCCAGACACCCGACCCCACGCGGCTGATCTCGATTTCTCCGCCCCCGAGCCCGGAGATCGGGTCGGTCACCTGCACCGAGACCCGGGTCGGATCGGCGGCGGAGGGCACTTCGAAGCCGAGCTTCGGGGGTTCGGGGTCGAAGCGAAGCCTGACCGGCAGCGAGGCATTTTCAGGCTGCTGGTTACCGGCGGCATCTTCGCGCCAAAGCCGCAGTTCCCATTCTCCCGGAGCAGGCACGGTCACGTTGTCGAGTCGCGCGATCGAGGGCCCGCCGCGGCTGTCGCTAACGCATTCCCCGCTGCCAACCCGGCAGACTCGGTAGTGCGCCACGGTGATCGGCGCCCGGTCCGGTTCGGGGGCGTTTTCCCAGGCGACGTCGAAGTCGTTGCGGTTCCGCCAGGCTTCTCCCCCTTCGACACCCACCGAGGTGACGCCCGGTGGGGTGTTGTCGATCCTCGCCGTGACCGTCGCTGAATTCGCGCTGTTGCCAGCGGCGTCTTGCGCCGAGACATACAGCGGCTGGCTGCCTTCGGGCAGGTGTTGAGTGTCCACTTTTTCGACTCTGCCGGGACCGTTCGGACAGGGGATCCGCTGCGAGTAGTCGCAGCCACGAGGATCTTCCCCATCGCGCGCGCCGGCTAGGTTCGCCGCGGCGCTCTTGACCCCTACGTTGTCCGAGGCTTCGTAGTCAACAGCCTGCGTACCGCTGACCCATTCCCCTCGCGCGAGAGGGCCGTCAGCGGTAATCGTGACCGAAGGAGCAGAGGTATCGACGACCGTGGCTTCGGCGGTGAAGGTCTGCATGTAGTTCAGCCCGCGGCCAGAGCAGAACTGGGCCGAGGCGGCGCCGACGCAGACGACCCGCTGGACGATCTTCGTCGCTCCGCCGAGGTCGTATGCGCGGGGGCGGGGCCAGCTCGACGCCTGCGCCACTTCAGGGCGTGGACAGTTCCGGTTCGCCGGCACGTTCTTGATCGTCGCCTCTGACCCGTCCGGCCGCACCGCGTACACCTGCAGGGCGTAGCGGCAGTCCCGGCGCTGGGCGTGACCCGACCAGCGCAACTGCGAGAACGCGGTCCCCTGCGGCGCGCTGAGGACGAAGGCCGACTGCGCGCCGTGAGCGACCCGAGCGCTCTGCACGACGTTGGCCGTGACCAGCCCGCGCAGGCCCGGCCCCAAGGGGTTGCAGGCTCGCCGCCAGCGCATGCCTCGCGTGGCGAAGTCTTCGAAGGCGCCGCTGGCGAATTCGCCCGCGTCGGCCTGGCAGGCGGTGATCGTGAATTCGCCAGCCGCGGCCGGCCGAGGAGCTGCCATCGCCGCCACCGCGGCGGCCCCGACCATGACCGAGAGCAGCCACCCTCGCCGCACGCCGACCGAAGGCTTCAGCTCCGCCTGCATCACGGCCCTCCAAACTGCGGGGCGCCGCCACCCGAGACCGGGGCCGGGCGCGCGCTTTCGGCGGGAGCGGATTCGGGGGCCTGATATTCGGCACCTGCTTCGGTGGCCGGATAGTCGGGCGAGGCTGGCTGGAAGCTCTGTTCGGGCGGAGGCGGCGACGGTTCTGGAGTCGGCTGGAGTTCGGCTTCAGGCGGGGGCGCGGGTTCGCCGGCTGCGGGCTGTTCACTCGCGGGCGGCGGGGCAGGGGGAACGACGGCGGTCGATTCCGGCGCTTCGGGCGGCGTCGGGCCGGGCGATGGCTTGGATTCATCTTCGCTGCCGGCGATCAACCCGGTCGCGGCGCTCAGCGGGTCGACGTGGTTCTGGGCGCAGTAGGTAGCGGCGCCTCCACCGATCGTCACGCAGCTAACGAGCACCGCGGCGACGGTGCCCGGCCGAACGCCGGCAAGCGGCGTCGGGTCGAGCGCCCGGTTGTAGGTCGTCGCCGCCTGCTGCTTGGCCTGGGCGCCGCCGCCGAGAACCTGCTGCTTGATCGAGGCGAGCCCGTCCGCCGTGCGATGCGCCAAGCGCCCCAGCAGGCCCGGGCTCGCCTGTTCGAGGGCGGGCGCCGGCAGCAGCACGGCGGCCTTTTCGCGCCAGAGCTCCAACCTCTCCCACAGCACCTCGCAGCGCCGACAGCTCTTCATGTGGAGCCGCGCCTGCTCGCACTCCGCCGCGCCGGCGAGTCCGTAGGCGAGGCGCAGGACAAGGGGTTCGCCGCGCAGGCAGCCGCCGCCGGCCTTGTGGGCGATCGCGGCGCGGGCCTCGTCCAGGATCTCGAGCAGGTCGCGCTTGACGGCGCGTTCGCTCAGGCCCAGGCGCGAGGCGATCTCCGGGCGCTTGTGGCCGGCGCTGTAGAGGGCGAGGATGTCGCGCTTTCGATCGGGCAGCGAGTCAGATACCTCCCGAACCAGCGTCGCCAGCTCGGCCTCCTCCTCATGGGCGATCGTTTCTTCAGCGGGGCCGGGATCCTCGGCTGCGAACTCCTGCAGGCTGACGTCGGTCGGATCGACCGCGAGCTCGCGCAGGTGATGGTCGTCCTCGCGACCTAGAAGGCGGTGCGCCGTGGTGCGAATCCAGGCGTAGACCTGGCCCGGCGCGGAGATCCCCTCCGCCTTGTCGACGAAGCGGTCACAAGCGGTCTGGATCGCGTCCTCGATTTCCTCCGCTGAGGCGCCGGGGTGGAGCGCTTCGAGCTGCGAGCGCAGCTTGCCGCCTCGCTCTCCCTGAACGAAGCTGCGGAACAGCGCTTCGGCGCCATTTGGGACGGTCGCCGTTGAGCGAGGAGGGTCCATCACTACTACAGAGCACCGAGACGGGAAAGTGGTCCCCCCTCTCGTTGCCGCTGCATCGTTCACTGGGCCTCCGAGGACTGCCGTGGAGCCATTTCGAGCACTCAGCTTTGACCGCTTAGGAGCTATACCCACTTTTGGGTTATGTCAATCCAGAAGCCTGCGGACCACTGCCAGGCGCTCTGGCGTGCGGATTGGCCGGCGCCAGCTCGAAGGCGATCGGCATCCCGTCGGGAGCGGCCAGCAGATAGAGCTTGAAGCCCCAGAAGTGGCGCGAGTGCGCGGCGCAGTAGCCGTAGGCGGCGTGCCCGGCGAACTCCGAGCGCTCCACCGTCTGGCGTGATTGACGGCAAGGGACCGGGGTGGCGTCGACCAATCTCAGGTTGTCGCACCACGAGGGCGAGACCCGCGCCAGATGCCTCAACAGCCAGACGATCTGGGGAGCGAGGTCGCGGACCCGCTTGTTGTAGCCGGACTGGCCGGGGACGTAGGGGAAGAGGTGGCCGAGGCGACGCCTGAGGAGCGCAGGAAGCGGCGCTCTTTGGCGCAATCGAGCAGCACCTGGGCGACGGCCAAACAAAGTACCTCGGCGTCTGAGATGCGGGGCCTTCGGCCCCGGCCGGGACGGGTCGCGCTCGGGCAGGAATTCGTCGGCCTGCACGTAAAGTGTGATGAGAAGGTCGTCGAGGTCGGCGGGCACGAGAGCACCTCCGTGTGGTCGGCGTTGCTAGGACACACCGGCCTTCGACGGCCTTTCTTTCGTCCCTATTCCGCTCACCGCAGCGCAGGGCGATTAGGAATCAGATCTAGAACGAGGCCAGAAATCCAAAAATCCGAGTTATGGCCCTTTCGCCCGCTGCACCAGCCCGAAAGCCTGGCCCAGCCAGTCTTACGTGCGGCGCACCAGGAAAAGACACACCAAGAGTACCCGACCACTTCGTAGAGTCTGAACCCGGAAGCTGGAGCGTTCCTGCCCCATAAAACGGTGCCGGAGGCCGAACACTCACGGTGCCCTGGCGATGGTCAGCGGAATACGAGCGAACGCCTCCAAATGCAAACGCCTTCCGTTGTATCTCCACCCGCCCGCTGCGTTCCTGCTTCTCGACAACGAACGACGCGAACGTCGCAGAACCCAACGCGGCGAAAAAGCGAGAGCCCGATGACGTGCGCGCAGCGAGCCCCGAGAATCCAGGTTTGAGGTGGTGTTTATCCGCCTTTTGACGAGCACGCCGAACACTGCAGTTCCAAGGTGCTTCGCGAATCGACCCAGCCGCGCGAACGGCGTAGAGGACGACATAGTTGCCTTCGCCGATGAACCGGATCTTACCGGAGAAGTGGCCAAGTCGAAGCCTCGACATCTTGCCGACACATCCTGCGACGGGCTCTGCCTGAATCACCCGACCCGATGGATAGAACCGCATTGCCATCGCTCCGAATCGACCGAATCTTGCCCGCAGAGACCCCGCCCTCATTTGGCCTCGAACAGAGTAACTCGTCTCAGCGCTACCCCGGAACGCATTCAGCACGATCCGCCCTTGGCGAGCCGCGATGGTGACGGCAAACCCGTTTGACCGAGGAAGCAAGATGCTGACAGTTTGGCCGGTCAATGCCGGCAAGGAGCTAATTGCCTCTGCCCGACTCACGCAGGGCCAGAATATAACTGCGGTGACGCACATGGCTATCAATATCGACATTCGCGAGCAAGTGTGGCTCAACATCGGCCCATCACGATATCGCCGAAGCCGAGAAACAGTTCTATGGCCCCAGACTAAAGGGCGGATACTCATCGGTGACCAGGGCATAGGCGTATCCGGTAACGCGGACTCCCCATCGGAGCACTCCCTCGATGTACGCAAATATTGGCCTAGGGTATCGACCAGTGATCAGAATCGAGACCCAAGCCGCCAAAAGGAAGAATGGCACAAATATAAACAGAACCGCCAGCGCAAAGTAATGCGGCGTGGCGAGCAGCCACTTGATTGCCGGTAGGCCACGGCTGAGCGTGCGCGGCGCTGGATACGGAAAATTGAGCTCCACCGACTGCTGCTCATCAGTAGAGGGATATCGATCAGTCATCAATGCCAGGTACACCATGACGCGGTTAGCAAATCGTAGAAGTTCCAAGTTCCAGTCATACCACCAGCGGGGATACTTCTGCCGCACGATAAGCATGAGCGCGACTGGTATGGCCAATACTCCAATGCCGCTCAGTGCCAACCCTGCTGACGTGGCCAGGCCCGACCAGGTAGACGGCAACGGACCAGCGCGCAGTGATACCAGAAGGAACATGATCGGAACTGCGGTAACCGCGCGCACCGCGGTAGTCACTCGGTTTAGTGGTAACTCTGGATATGCAACAGAGAAACTGACCGGATAGGTCGAGATGCGTTGCTCTTCATCAGTCGGCTGGCTCATTGAGTTTACTTTACTGCTGCTCAGCCACCCCTTCAAGACAGCCTGATGCTACCTGACCTGCCCTCACCTCCGCCGTGGCGGGCGAGCCGAGCCCTTCAAAGAAGGTTTGGATCCCTCCCATAGTACATGTGAAACGGGTTTCGAGATTTGGAACCGAAAAGGGGTCAACTTTGTGTTCCCACGCTTCAACAACATGCTGGATATGACGAGTTGCGCTTTGAATGTGGGAGTACGTCCAGTTAGCTCCTTCCGTGTATTCATCAATGTTTTTCCTGATCGCATTCCAGCCAACCGTTAGGGCCTTCGCAGTGAAGGTGCCCAATGCCTTCTTGACTCCCCCGAAGATATCTGGCACCCTGACGTTTAGACCGCCGCAGTAGCAAGAGGTCTGCGCGTGGGCGCCGAGCTTACGCTTATTGACCTTCAAGCCGTTGAGGTCAAAGTTGTTCACCGGATCCTGATTCGCGTAGTCGTAGACATTCGCTGATCCCCCCCGAACTGGATCAGGGGAGAGGAAGCGGCCGATCTTTGGCACATAGCTCCGCGCGCCCATCTGAATCACGCCCGACGACAGTTCCGTGCGCCGCTGTTTCCCACCCAGCCATCCAAACCGTGCCGAGCTCCCTTTCTCCGGGTTGCCGAACTCGTCGTATTCAGAGGTGCCTATGAGGCCGGTCGCCGTCTGACTGGGGCTGGCGGTCCCGACGATGTCTCCGTGTAGGTTGGTGAGCTGAAGGATCGTGCCCGCTGAGCTGTCCTGGATCGCTGCGAGTTCGCCGCCGATGCCGACGATGTTGCGGCTCCAGACCGATCCGCGTTCGGTCCAAGCAGGCGAGTCGGAGGGGTTGGCGTAATGGAACACTTCGGTGCCTTCCAGGCCTCCCGCCTGCAGCCGCTGTCGCTGTCGCAGCGCCCCGTCGAGCTGGAAGGTGTTGGTGACGCCTCCTTGCGACTGGCTGGCGACCATGTCATTGCTGAAAAAGCTGGTGGTAAGCGTCCCGCCCCCCGCGTCGGCGCCGGGCAAGCTCGTGATCCGGCCAAAATTGTCGTAGGCGATGCCCGTGTCGGTCAGGCGGTCGGCCGTGTCGTAGCTGTGGCTCTGCGTGGTGCCTTCCGAGGTCGTGTCGCAGACGCCGCCGAGCCCGGGCGCTCGCGTAATGAGCGTTTTGCGGTTCGAGTCGACGTCGTAGCTATAGGAACGGGTGGTACAACTGCCTCCCTGCGGGGTGTCCTTGGTGAGGGTGAGCCGTCCCGCCTTGTCATAGGAATACAGCTGAGAGGAGGAGAGGCTGGTCTGCGAGAAGATCTGGCCGTAGATCGAGCGTTCGGCGTTGAAATCGAGCCAGGTGCAGCTGACGCCGCAGTTGGTGGCCTTGGTGTAGGTGAGGTGGGTTGGTTCACCGGTTTCGTTGTAGGTGGTTTTCGCCGTCAGGCCGTCGGGCAAGGTCCGTTCGACCAGGTTGCCTTCAGCGTCATAGGCGGCGGTGAAGGTGCCAGCGGCGGAGTCTTCGACTTTCGTCAGCAGGCCGGAGGTCGCGTCGTAGGTCATCGTCTGGGTGCCTTTGCCGTCGGAGGTCGTCACCGGCCGCCCGTCGATGTCGTACGTCGTCGTCGATTTGTTGCCGTCGGCATCTTCGTATTCCTTCGGGCGACCAAGCGCGTCGTAGGTCGTGGTGGTCGCTTGGGTGTCGAACCCGGTGCTGGACGACCACTTCTCAACTCGATTGTTGTTCGTGTCGGTCACCCAGAGGTCGCCTTTGGTGTCGGCGGCGATCCCGAGCGGATAGCTGAAGGTGAACTGGCCGGCGCCGGTGCCGGAGGTTCCGAACTGGGCGACGTATCCTCCGCTCTGGTTGAACTCTTGGATCCGCTCGTTGTTCTGGTCGCCGACCCAGACGTTGCCACCGCTGTCGACCGTGACGGCGTCGGGTCGCTTGAATTGGCCGTTGCCGGCACCTTCGGTCCCAAACTGGCGCACGAGTTCGCCGCCTTCGTTGAACTCGACGACGCGGTTATGCGCCCAATCGGCGACCCAGACGTTGCCACCGGGGCCGACGTCGAGCCCGGTCGGTTCGATCGCGCCAAGCCCGGAGGGGTTGACGACTTTGAGGAATTCGCCTTTTTCGTTCAGCTCCTGGACCCGGTAGTTGTAGGTGTCGGCGACCCAGATGTTGCCTTTGGCGTCGATCGCGATGCCTTCTGGGCCGCTGAACTGGCCGTTGCCCGAGCCGGAGGAACCGACGACTTTGAGGAATTCGCCTTTTTCGTTGAACTGCTCGAGGCGGTTGTTGCCGGCGTCGGCGACCCAGAAGTTGCCGTTGGCGGTAAAGGCAATCGACTTGGGATGGGCGAACTGGCCGTTGCCGGTGCCCGAGGTGCCAAAGGTTTTCGTGAATTCGCCTTTTTCGTTGAACTCCTGCAGGCGGTTGTTGTTCACGTCGGCGACCCAGAGGTTGCCTTTGGCGTCGATCGCCACATCGCCCGGGTGGGCGAACTGGCCGTTGCCGGTGCCCGAGGTGCCGAACGAGGACTGGTATTTGACGCCCGAGCTGCATTCGCTTTCGCAGACGAACTGCTGCTTGGTCGGCACGCCGGTCGTTTCGCTGTAGAGGGTTTCCGTTTTCGGGACCGCGGTGCCGCCGCCTTCGATCTTCGTGGTCAGCACCCGACCGGCGGCGTCGTATGTGGCGATCGTTTTGCGGACGTTTTCGCTGCTGCCGCCCGGGCTTTCGACGATTTCGGTCGGCTCACTGAGGGCGTTGTATCCGGTGACCTTTTTGACCAGGAGTTCCGGCTGGCCCGAGGTGCCCGGCTGGGAGGCCGGCCGCACTTCACACGGCAGGCCCGCAAATCTGTTGGAGATGCAACTGGCCGGCATCTTCGCTTTGTAGTAGACGATCTGGGTGGCGCCGGCGCCACCGCCGCTGGAATTGGAAGGCTGGCGCCGTTCGATCGGCAGGCCGCTGGTTTCGTCGTAAACGATGACTGAGTGGATGTTCAGGCCGCTGGGGTCGGTGATCGTTTCGGTGGGCTTGCGCAGGTTCCAGTTGTATTTCGTTTCGGTGACGCGCTGATCTGCGTCGATGCCTTCGCCGGGGATGCTGGCTCCCGTCGTTTCGCGCGTTGGAAGGTGGGGGTTGACGCCGGTCCCCGGCCAGCCTTCGTTGTACTGGACGATCTTGTGCAGGCGGGCCTGTTTGGACGTCCATCTGGGTGCCGTCGGCGGAGAAGTGGCGTTTGGTTTCCAGTTCTTTCCAGCGCTGTTCCCTTTCTGATTCCGAGACCGCCAGGACCCGCAGGCGGTTCTGCGCCGTCAGTTCGCGGACGACGTTGCCGAATTCATCGCTTTCGCTGGTCGTGATCGAGGGCGCCGACGTGCCCGCCCCTGAGGGAGTGGCAGTGTTGGCGCCATAGCCTTCGGCGTCCATGTAGTAGACGGTTGCGTGGGCATAGCTGCTCGGCGGACTGGAGGGGACTTCGTCGGGCGGGAATACCGCGGTGGCGTCGACCGGGATGTCCTGCTGTCCCCACTGCGCGACCGAGCTGCCGCCCATTTCATAGGGCGCACCGCTGCCGCTGATTGGGACCAGGTAGGCGATCGTCGTCTGGGCGACTGAGGGACTACCCAGAAGGCTCGGCCGTTTGACCGCCATCAGGCGCCCGTTGGCTTCCTCTTCGTCGATCGCGCCGTATTCCATCGTCCACGGTTCTTGTCCTGCTGGCGTGAGCGTTTTGATCTGTCCCCCAGATTGGTAGGTGTATTTCTCTTTCAGCGCCGGGGAGATCCGTGGGTCCCACTCTTCGGTCAGACGGCCTTCGGAGTTGTAGTTGTAGTTGGCAACTTCCCAGGGGCCGCCGTTGCCGGGCGCGTAGTAGGTGATCTTCGAGAGGCGATCTCCATAGCCCGAAGGAGCCCCCCAGTTCGTGGCGGGGGCGTAAGTGAAGGTCAGCGCATGACAGCCTTCGGTCGTGGTCGGGAATTCTGCGCAGTTGACATCGGGAGGCCCCGGGGCGATGACCATTTTGAGGCGCTTCTGGCCATTCAGCAGTTCGTAGACCATTCGCGTCGTATTGTCGCTGCTGCCGACCTGGGAGATCGAGACCGGCGGGTATTCGGTGCCTCCTTCGGGGTTTTCGAAAGTCGTTCGGTTGCCGGCTGGATCGTTGAGTACGAACTTCGTCGTTCCTTCTGCGGTCAGCTGCCAACCTGACATTTCCGGCGGCGTCGCGTAGCTTGTTTCGCCCGTCTTTTCGAAGGCGATTTCGGCGCCTCCGAGATCGGTCAGAATCGCGTAGGCGAATTCATAGGTTTCACCTTCGATCGTTTCGCTGAAGACGACCTTGCGCACGCTCCGCCATTCGGCACCGCCTGCTTCTTCGACCGGGACACCAGGTTTCCATCCCTGGCCCAGGACACTCGTTTCCCCCAGAGTGCCGGCGTCGCGCGAATTGAAGGTGCGGGAGAATTCAAGGGCTGAGTTGAAGCCGGGGATGGAGACATCGGTGTGGCCCACGCTGAGGTTCCCAGTCAGAAGGTCAACGCTGCCGGGACCAACTCCGGCGGTCGCGTCTTTAGGACCCCCGAGGAAGCGATTGATAGTTGCTTCGACGGGGGCGCTGTAGCCTTCTACACCGGTCGGGCCCTCGAAGATCGCGCGGACTTGGACCACGCCGCCTTTGCTCCGTAGCGCGCTCGAGGCGTGCGCGGCATCGAAGTAGAGCGGTTCGGTTTCTTTGACGCCGGAGAGCGCGACCGGCCAGGAAATCGTTTTCCCGCTCTTGTCGCGGACCAATTCGGCCGGGATCGTCTGGAAGTTTCCGCTTTTTCCTTCGCGGAACTGATAGGTGATACCGGTCACGCCGGCTTCAGTCCAGGCCGCCTTCAGCTTCAGGCGCCTGGCGGTGCGGGTCCCTTCGCTCGGCGAAACTACCTTGCTCGTTGCTGGTGCCTGCCGGTAGTAGGTCACAGCCAGATAGGGCCGGTTTGCTTCTGGCGTCGAGGTACTCGAATTGAAGGTGAAGGTGCCGTGGGTGCAGGAGGAGCCGCAGGCGGATTCGTCGGCCAGTTTGACGATCAGTCCCTGGTTGGCAATTGATCCTCGGACCCAGCCCGAGACCAGTGCCGCCATCCCTTCGCTGAACTGCCACCAGCCGGCCGCGGTGCCTCTGGTGGCGGTAGAGACTTCGCTACCTTCGCTGGTGAAGTCGCCACCGCCGGTGGTCCACCAGAGATTGTGACCGTGGCTGTCAAGGGCATAGCGGTTCCAGTTGATGACCTGTTCCCAACTCCGCGTAGTCCGCCGCAGCTGCACGGCGCTGACGCCCGTCGCCGCCTGCGGGTCGTAGAGGTTGACGCTCGCCGAGGCAATCGAGGCATTTGATGGGATAGAGCCGGTACTGAACTTAATCGCCGAGCGATAGCGCGAGGTGACGCCACCGCTGGTGGCGTATTCGGCTTTCTCTGTCGTCGCGCCGGTCGAGCCGCAGGTCGCGGTCGTATTTGTTTCGCCCGACGGTTCGCGAATGAAGTACTGACAATCGAGCGTTGCCAATCCTTTGGCTTCGATCGAAGGGTCGATGGTCGCCGGCCAGACGCGAGCTGGCGATTCGAGCCAGTCGCGGTTGGCGTCGATCGCCAGAATCCAATTGCCATTTGACGCATCTTCGAGCTTGTACTTGACCGCACTGGGATTGGGCGCGGCATCGGGTGCGCTGTCGGAGATCGTCGGCGCTGGCAGCCGCGCAGTGATGTGTCCGCTTTCGTCGTAGAATGCGATCGAGCCATCGCCTTCGATGGACGGAGTCAGTCCTGCTGAGGCGTCCAGTTCAAAATGGAAGCTGCTCGGCGCCGAGGCGTCTTCGAGTTCGATGCTCTCCTTCACCCCCGTAGCCATGCTCGCTAACTCAAAAGTGGTGCCGTTCGCGGCCGATTCGTAGCTGGCGGTATTGCGATTCACTTCAGCGGGGTCAGAGTCGCTGCCGAGGAGGCGAGCCGAAACCCATTCATCACCGCTACTGAGACGAACCGGCGCGGCTCCCAGGCGTTCAGGCAAGCTCAGATCGAAGGAGTTGGCGCCGTTTGTGATCGTGCCGTCAGCGGTTTCTTCGAGCCCTTCTTCGATCGGCCTCCATTGGCCTTCGGGGTCGCGGTAGTTGATCGGGTTCTCGAAGACCCTGGTTTCGCGGGCGCCGTCGGGGAGGAGGAAGGTCTGAGAGGTCGCGGTTCGATCCGCCTTGATTTCGATCCCGGCCTCGTCTTTTGGCGGGGTACTGGAGGCAGCCGGGCTCTGGGTGGAAGCGGGACCTTCGTCGCCGGCAGCGATGCCGGAGCCGATGATGAGCAGAAGGCCCAATATGGCCGCGATCAGCTTTATTCCCTTCATAGACGCCCCCGTCAGTTCAGGCCGCGGTTTCCAGTGGATGACTCTGACGGTTGAAGGTCAGATCACGGTACGACCAAGGTTCTGTATGCCGACCGGACTCAATCAGACCGAGCGCTGAGTTGCACCCACAATTTCCTGTAACAGCACATTTTTTCGGTAAGCGAAAATGAGTCGGTCAATCTTGCGAAACTCCAAACTTAGAAACCGGTGTTGGTCACAGGTGACCGGTATCGCGCTCCAGACTTAGCCGGGAATCGGCTGCAGGGACTGACGAGCAAAGCGACAAGTGGCTCGGCACCGCCGCGCAACCTCTTGGCGGAGTTGATTGGCCCCGGTTCTAAGACCGGCGCGGGACTGCAAGCCCCAGAAAGAGACTGGTAGTTACACGCCGGCGATTCCTAGCACGGCCCGCGCCCACTCGGCCTCGACCGCGACGCGATAGAAGTGCTGCATCGAACCCCGTACCGGCCGCATGTCAACCAGCTCAATCGCACCGCACTTCGACAGCACCCGGACGTGGTAGCTGAGGTTGCTGAGCGGCCGCCTGAGCGTGCGGGAAAGATCCAGCGGGCTAAACAACTCCTCACCAGCCATCGCCTGAAGGATTTGGCGTCGCCGTGGATGCCCGAGGGCCACCAGGAGCTGGCTCGTCTCCGAGTCGCCTTTATCCGGCGTGGGCCTTCTGCCTCGTTTTTCTTCTTTTCCCATTTTGTCCTTTCTCGCTTGCTGAAGGAACTCAAGAGCGTCGGGAAAGCGCTCGCCACCACTAGAAGCTCGTCAACATCCCTGGGCTGGGTCAATTCAAATTGCTCCTTCTGGGTTGTAAGCCGGCTCGGCCGGGAGCCTTCCTGCCTGCGGTCACGGGGAAGGGCGATCGGATGAGCTTTCGTCCTGATCGGGCGGCGGAGATCCCGAGTGGATTTCAGTTGCTATGACGCCACCGCCGCCGCTCAGTTGGCCGGTGATGAAGATCGAGCCGCCGGCCCGCAGCTGCCTGGCATAGCGCTCGGCAACCTGGTCAGGGACTTCGATCTCGCAGCTGGCCGCCTCCGAACGTTCTTGCGTGCCTCTCGCGTCGGGCGGGGGAAAGGCGACCAGCAGCAGGGTGACGGGGCCGCCGTCGCGGCCCTTGTCCCTTTGGGGGTCGTCAACGAGGATCCCGCTGAGGAAGAGGCGGTTGAGCGCCAGCCGCGGGTCCTGGCCTCGCAGGGCAACTGCCGCCCCTTCCATCGGCGGCTGCCTGGGTAGCGCATCGGCCGTCGCACTCGGCCCTTGCCTCAATCGAGTGCCCGCGGGGGCGACGTCGGCCGACCCCCGATGGTCTCCTCGGCAGGCTTGGCGAAGGCGGGGAAAGAGACTCATCGGAGGCGTTGAGGGCAGCCCTACCGGCCGTTGGCCCTCGTCCCGTCCAGGTCAGCCAACACGGCCTCACACGCCTCCGACACGAGGCGGTTTCGCTCCTTCATCTCTCCGGCCTCAGTCCACTCCGGCTCCAGGCTAGCTGTGTGGCGCTTGGCCAACTCGCTCAACCGGGGCAGGACTCGGCGCAGCACCTCCGGGGGCGCCGTCAGCTCGACCGGCTCGCCGCTCCCGTTGCCGAGCCCAAGATCGTCCAGCAGCAGCCGCAGGTCGTCGGAATACTCGCGACCGAGGCGTTCGGCCGTGTCGAAGTTCTCCGCCCGGAGCGCTAGCTCGACGTCGCCGATCCCGCTCAGCCGGTCGAGTATCTGGTCGTGGAGGGCGTCCCGCTGTGCGGCCGTGATGGTGAGGGTCATTTGGGGGGTGCGAAGAAGTAGGCCTTTTCGACGGGGGCGCCTGACGGTTGCTGCCCGATTTCCGTCAGGACCTCCTCCCTGACCAGCGCTGTGACGTGGTAGGCGACGTAGGTGAGGTGAAATTCCGGGTCGTCTAGGACGCTCTTGAGGTCAGGCGCCGACAGCGGCCCGATCCAGCGAAGCGCTTCGACGATGGACGCCCTCGCCTTGTGCTCGATGTGGGGGGCGAGCGCAACCCAGTCGATGGGGGGGGCCGCCCCCTCCATCGTCATGCCTCCCGGTCTCGGCCATGCGGGAGGCAGCTTGCGGGGGGTGGCGTTGGAGGAAGTTCGGTTCATGGTGGAGTCGTCAAACCAACCCCCGGCCCCAGGACAACGGGCATGAAGTCACTTCTGGGAGACCGTCGCCCTGGGTGGTGAATTGGCCAGGTGACTACCCCTGTCAGTCCAACGGGAGATAGTCGTGTCGGTTGACTACTGCACCGTTTCAGAACAAACAGGACCAGTCAATCGAGCGCTGAACTCTACTCACCATCTGGTGAGCGGCTGGGTGGCGTCGGTCCTTTTCGAGCACGCTTGAACCCGGTCTGCGACACAAGGATCGAGGTGGCTTCCTCACCCGACTCGGCGCAGCGGTTGATCGCCTCGACCTCGATATCGCGGAAGCGCCTCCAAGACCGTTCCTGCTCGTCGGCGATTTCCTGACGGCCCTGCCCGTCCACGTTGAACCAGTCCCAGGCGAGCCACAACCTCGGATCGTTCTGCATGTTCCCGGACCAGAGGCCAGCCATTATCTCGGCCACCATCGACTGGATGGCGAGGCCCGCAGTCACCTGGCGCTGCTCCGGAGTCATGGCGGCGACTTCCTCGTCTGAGTAATGCGGCGTCTCGACTGCCCGGTAGTAGTGCTGGAGCATGTTCCTCGCCCGCTTGGTCTCCGCGTGTTCGATGGACCCGGCGTCAAGCAGTTCCCTGATGTGGTTGGAGACGTTGTTCAGCGGCTCGTCGATGATTTCGGCGATCTCACCCGCGGGGTAGGTGCCTTCGTTGAGCACGATGAGGATGTGGACGCGGACGCGGTGGCCGACGGCGTAGGCGACGACTTCCTCGATGCTCTTCTTGCGTTGTCCCGCCCTGCCGGTTTTCGGGTTCATGCGGCCTCCGGTTCCGCTGGATTTCCCTCAGTTAGTCAGTAGTGCCCGAGCATAAGGATTCCTTTCGTCTACGGATTCCTCGTTACTCACCAAATGGGCCTCACTCGGGATTTCCTTAGCATCCCTCGTCCTCCTGGCGGCTCGCGCTGGGCTGACGGACGGAGGGGGTGAGAGTCGATGAAGATCACGAAAGTGGCGCCTGTTCAGGTAATGCAGATGGTCATCAAGGCCGCGTAGAGAGCGCAGCCGACAGCGGGGCCGGTCTCGGCTCGCCAGGGTGTGAGGATCGGGATCGGCCCTCTTTCTCGCCGCCCGCGACCACAGGCGGCGAAGGGAACGCTCAAGAGATTACCAAAGAAAATGTAAAGTTTTACATGGTAGTGAGGGTCCACAGAGTGGACGATCCCTCGCGTGGGCGACCTCGGCAAGAACCTGCACGCCGCCCGTAAGAAACTCGGCCTGACCCAGGAAGAAGTCGCCGAGCGCAGCGGCGTCCAAGCAGGGGAGATCAGCAGGATCGAGCGCGGGAAACGTGACCCGCGAGTCTCGACCCTGGAACGGCTGGCGGCTGCCGTCGAGGTGCCGCCCGGTCGCCTCCTTGAGTAGCGGCAGGCTGGCGACACAACGACGACGGCTCTGACCGGCTCACAAGTCAAGTCGGCATGTCGCGCTACCGAACGACATAGCCACGAGGGTGCTTTTTGCAAGGCGCACCTCTTTGCTTTCGCCTGCCGGGCAAGCAATTGACGGCGTCGCCGACGAGGTCATGGGAGCCTGGCTGCCAGCGCAGACCCGCAATCAGCTCGCACGGCGAAGCCTCCACTCCTGCCGACAGCTTGAGGATGGTGTCGAGGCGCGGAACCCTCAGCCCCCGCTCAAGCTGGCTGATCTCGGTGCGATGCACGTCAAGCAGGCGACCGAGCTCCTCCTGGCTGAGATAGGCCAGCCGGCGGTGACGCCAGAGCCGGCGGCCGAAGTGCTCGGCAAGGCACGAAGAGTCCATCTAGGCCCTCTCCCATCGGCCGCCGACCTTGATCTCGAAGTGCCCCGGCGGCGCCTCCGCGTCATAGAGACGATTGCGGTCGAGCTTCCAGGCCATCCCAGACAGGAGGTCGCATGGCTCGGCTTCGACCCCAGCCGCGACCTGGACGATCGTGTCCAGACGCGGCACCCGAAGGCCACGCTCCAGCAGGCTGATCTCCGTGCGGTGCAAGCCCGACCGTTCGGCGGTCTCGACCTGGGAGAGGTCCGATCGACGGCGCTGGGAAACGAGGTTTTTGGCGAAGCGCCGGCTGACGCGAGTGGCTTCGGCCCGCTCTGATCGCTTGCGGGTCACGGCCGACCCCCTGGGATCAGCAGCTCGTCATGGCTGGGCGGAGGCCCTGGGTGGACCAGCGCGGCGACGATCGCGGCGCGCTTGCCGCTGCGCTCACCTGAGATCGCCCAGCGCTCGCTGAGCTGCCCCGCCGCGAGGACCGGAGCGCCGCCTTCCAGCTCTCGGATGGCGTGCCGGTCGGCGAGCGCGTCGGGCACTTCGACCTCGCAGCTCGCCCACGTCCACAACATCTGCGGGCGCTCGGGGTCGGCCACCGGGAACTCGACTCGCAGCAGCGTAACCCGCTCGCCGACCGGGTTCCGGCCGGGGCGTGGGTCGTCGGTCAGCGTCCCGGTCAGGATCGAGTGGTTGAGCCCCGGCGGGTTGGACTCGGGGAGGCACAGCCGGCCACGTCCCGCGCGATGCACGCACATCGGTCACGCCGCCGTTCGCGGATCGAGGTCGGCCAGCACCTTCTCGCAGGTCTCATGGCCGATCTGGAAGCGCCTATTGGTGTCGGCGTCTTCCCGGCTCGACTGGGCCTCGGTGCCCGACTCGATGAGAACCTGCACCGCTTCGTCGTGCAGGCGCTTGAGCAGTTCCATCAGGTCGTGCGGCGGCATCGTCAGTTCGAAGCTCTCGCGAACGTCGTGCTCGCTCCAGCCGATGTCCTGGAGCAGCCGGAAGCCTTCGCCGAACTCCAGCCCCAGCCGCTCGGCGGTGGCGAAGTCCCTGGTCCGCTCCAGCGCGACCCAGAAGTCCTCGATGCTGGCGAGGTGGTTGCGGACCAGTTCGTAGAGCCCGTCGCGCTGGTCGCGCTCGATGGTGATCGTGCTTTCGGGCAAGGCGCCCCTCCCTTTTGGTGAGGCACCGAAGAGACGCCCGATGCCGCCCCTCAGAGGGCTGTGACGGGTACCGTCTCTCTCGCATCGAAGGCGTTTTCTTCGGTGCCGGCCCCGGGGCGTTTGCGCGCCGCCGGGGCACTTTTATTTGCGCTTTCGCGAGCGAACGTAGGTGGACCGGAGGCCCTGCGCAAGGGCCGGAAGCAACCTCTCTCAGACCTCACCTTGCCCCAGGGCTTGCCCCAAGGCCCTTTTTGCACCCTGTTGTCTGCGCTCTGGAAACGACAAAAACCCCGCATTTGCGGGGCTTTCATGAAATAGCGGGGGCAGGATTCGAACCTGCGACCTTCGGGTTATGAGCCCGACGAGCTACCTGGCTGCTCCACCCCGCGGCGGACATTGGATGGTAGCAACGCGGCTTGGGAGCGGGGGCGGTGGGGCGTTTGCGCAGGGGTCTTCGCGGTTGGGCGTCTCTCTAGAGTGCCGGCCCATGGCAGAGGGGTCCCACAGGGTCGCGGTGATCGACGTCGGCACCAACTCGGCACGGCTGCTGGTCGCCGACGTCGCGGGAGAGAAGGTGTCTCCGGTCGAGCGGCGCAGTCGGGTGACGCGGCTGGGCCGCGGGGTCGACCTCTCCGGGCGGCTCTCGACCGAGGCGATCGAGGACGCCTGCGAAGCGGTTGGCGAATACGTCACCGCATACCAGGAGCTGGGAGCCGAGATCGTCGACGCGATCGCGACCAGCGCCGTCCGCGATGCCGAGAACGGCAGCGCCTTCATCGCCGAGTTGCGGGAGCGGTTCGCGCTCTCGGCTCGAGTGCTCGGCGGCGAGGAGGAGGCGCGCCTCACCTACCTCGGCGCCACGTCGGAACAGGCACCGGCCGAGCCGACCCTGGTGGTCGACATCGGCGGTGGCTCGACCGAGCTCGTGGTCGGCACCGGCACCGAGTTCTCCTTCCACGCATCGCTCCAGGCCGGGGTCGTGCGCCACACCGAGCGCCACATCGCCTCCGACCCTCCCACCGCGGTCGAGCTGGAATCCCTCGCCACCGATGTGCGGAGCCTGATCGAGTCCGCCGTCGGCGGCGGTGTCGAAGCCAGGGCTGGGATTGCCGTCGCCGGCACCCCGACCTCGCTGGCCGCGGTGGAGATGGGACTGGAGCCCTACGACCCGGCGCGGGTCCACGGCCATGTCCTCCCCCTGCCGTCGATCCAGCGAATGCTGTCGCAACTCGCTTCCATCCCGCTCTCGCAGCGGGTCGAGATCCCCGGCCTGCACCCGGACCGGGCGCCGACGATCGTCGCCGGCGTGGTGATCTTGGTCGAGACGATGCGGGCCTTCGGTCTCGAGCGAATCGAGGTCTCCGAGCACGACATCCTCTACGGCGCGGCGATCGCCGCGGCTTCCAATTGGGGCTAAATGCCCACGATTTCGCTCGGAGAACTTCGCGGTACCGGCTGGACAGCCTGTTCCTGGGAGACAGGACAGATGGGTTAAGGGTCTGGTCGAAGCCCGAAAACTTGGTAGGTTAGAGCTACCTGATTATGAGTACCCGGGTTGAGGCCGACTAGACGCAGCGGATAGCCGAGCGCATAATCGGCTGACCGGGGAAGAGTTGTGGATCATCCATAGCTCGAACCTGGTTACAGGGCTTAGGCGATTGCCGCATCATGGCGCCTCCCGCCGTCTAGGCCCATCGAATACACATGGTCCCTGAAGACGTACCCCTGCCCGTCCTGAGGGGCCAGCTTGAATCGGTCGCCAGAGATGGCGGCCGATTCTCGTTTCGCCGCCATCGCCGCGCCTCCCAGGGCGCCGGACCCAGAATTTGGCTTCCTAAGCCAAGTTTGACCTGCGTGGGTAGACGACCTCGGGGTCGGTGAGGACGTTGACCAGGGTCGGCCGGCCGGATGCGAAGGCGCGCTCGAGGGCGGGCCGCAGCTCCTTCGGCTCGCGCACGAGAACGCCGTCGCAGCCGAGCGACTCGACCATTTTGTCGTAGCGAGTCCCTGGCCGCAGCTCCGCCGCGACCGAGTAGCCGTAGAGGAATTTCATCGGATGATGCTCGAGCGCCCAGATCCCGTTGTTGCCCATCACGCCGACCACCCCGAGACCGTGACGCGCCATAGTGTCGAACTCCATGCCGGCGAAGCCGAATGCCCCATCGCCGAGCAACAGGCAGACCTGCCGGTCGGGATGGGCGACCTTGGCGCCGATCGCCTGTCCCGGACCGGCGCCGAGGCAGCCGAAGGGGCCGGGGTCCATCCAGCAGCCGGGTTCGTAGGTATCGATGAAGCGGCCGGCGTAGGAGACGAAGTCGCCGCCGTCGCCGACCACGATCGCGTCGCGCTTGAGAACTTCGGCCAGCTCGCGATAGATTCGGACCGGGTGCAGCGGCGAGCGCGGGTCTTCCAGCTCCTCCCGCTCCGCCGCCCGCTTTTCCTCCTCGACCGCGCGTAGCCCTTCGAGCCAGCGGCCGCTGCGCCGCTCGCCGCCCCCCGTGGCCTCGCGGATCGCCGCCAGGCTCGCCTTGACGTCACCGACCAGTTCGACCTGAGGAGCGCGGTTGGCGGTCAGCGCGTTGGCCGCGACGTCCAGTCGCACGATCTTGGTCTCCTCGCCGAAGCTGCCGCCGAAGCCGAGCCGGAAGTCCATCGGCACGCCGACGACCAGCGCCACGTCCGCCCCCTTCAGGGCGGTGCCGCGGGCGCGGCTGAAGGCCAGCTCGTGGTCGGCGGGCAAGCAGCCGCGGCCGAGTCCGTTGAGGAAGACCGGGATGCCCAGCGCCTCGGCCAGCGCCCTCAGCTCCGCCTCCCCGTGCCCCCAGTAGAGGCCGGTGCCGGCCATGATCGCCGGCCGCTCGGCCGCCTCCAGCAGCGCCGCCGCCTCCTCGACGTCCACCGCCGGCTCTGCCGTCGCCGCCGCGGGCAGCGGCGGGACCTCGACCTCGGCCTCGGTGAAGACGACGTCCAGCGGGTAGTCGATGAAGGTCGGCCCGCTCGGAGCCTCGAGCGCCAGGTCAAGCGCCGCCGCGGTCATCGCTGCGATCCGGCCGGGCTCCTTGACGGTCTTGGCGGACTTGACCAGCGGCGAGACGAAGGGCAGGTGATCGATCTCCTGCAGCGAGCCCGAGCCCCAGCGCATCTCCGGCGCCCGCCCGCCGAGCACGCCGATCGGCGAGTTGTTCGCCTGGGCGCCGGCGATGGCACTGATCCCGTTGGTGACGCCGGGCCCAGCCGTGAGCGCGGCGACGCCCAGCTCCCGCGTCGCCTTGGCCACTCCCTCGGCGGCGAAGACCGCGGTCTGCTCATGCCTCACGTCGACGAGCCCGATCCCCTCCTCTTTGCAGCCGTCATAGATGGAGAACAGGTGTCCCCCCGACAGCGTGAAGAGATGGTCCACGCCTCGCGACTTCAGGACCTTGGCGACGATGCGCCCCCCGTGAGCCTCCATAAAAGCGAGCCTATATATCGGCGGCGGGAGGGATGCCCGGGGCGGGACTCGAACCCGCAAGCCCCCGAAGGGGCAGCGCCTTTTAAGGGCGCCGCTTTTGCCAGTTTCGCCACCCGGGCACGCCGATTATCTCGCCTGCGGTGTCGTAAAACCGCAATAAATGTTCGCGGGCCGCAACTCCGCCGCTGTTACGGTGTCCTTGTAATAGGAAACGGCGCCTTCCCTGGAGGAGAGCTTGGAGGCATCCGCACTAACGCACGCCAGTCGCCGCGGACTGCTAGCCCGGCGCTCCCCCCTGCTCAAGCTGCAGGGCGACCCGAGGCTGATCGCGATGGCGCGCGGCGGCAATCCCGGCGCCTTCGAGACGATCGTCGATCGCTACCAGGGCCGCCTGCTCGGCTTCTGCCGGCAGATGCTCGGCTCCACCGAGGACGCCGAGGACGTCCTGCAGGAGGTCTTCGTCAACGCCTACCGGGCGATGCTCGCCGACGAGCGCGAGATCAACCTGCGCCCGTGGCTCTACCGGATCGCCCGCAACCGCTGCCTCAACCACCTGCGCAAACCGACCACCGACTCGCAGGAATCGATGGACATGGTGCCTGCGGTCGAGGCCTCCTCCACCGCGGAGCGGGTCCACAATCGCGAGGAGTTCCGCCAGCTTCTCTGCGACGTCAAGAAACTTCCCGAGACCCAGCGCTCGGCCCTGCTGTTGCGCGAGATGGACGCTCTCTCTTACGAGGAGATCGCCGCGGCGATGGACACCACTGTGCCGTCAGTCAAGTCGCTGCTGGTGCGGGCGCGGATCTCGCTGGCCGAGGCGAGCCAGGCAAGGCTGCTGACCTGCGGTGAGGTCCGCGTCGAGCTCTCCGAAGCCGCCGAGGGCCTGCGCAAGGTCTCCGGCCCGGTCCGCCGCCACGTTCGCGAGTGCGACGAGTGCGCCGACTTCCGTTCCCAGGTCCGCACCAACGAGAAGGCCTTGGCCGCTCTCTTCCCGGCTGGCGCGCTGGTCGCGCTGAAGGGCTTCATCGCCTCCAAGCTCGGCCTCGGCGGCAGCGCCGGGACCGCCGGGGGTAGCGCCGCAAGCGCCGGTGCGGCCGGTGCCGGGGCCGCCAGCGCCGGGGCCTGGGGGGGTCGGCGCGATCGGCGGCGCGATCGGCACCAAGGCCGTCGCCGGAGTCGTCACCGCCGCGGTGATCACCGCCGCTGCCGGAGTCGAGGTCAAGCAGGAAATCTCGGCCCCGGTCAACTCCGGGGCCAGGATTTCCCACGTCCAGGCGCACCTGCCAAACGGCCCGGCAGTGGCCACGGCGCAGGTGAGCGAACCGAGAGTCGCGGCAAGCGAGCCCGAAACCGCCACTCCGCCGGCTGCCCCGGTGCTGGAACCGGCCTCGCAGGGCCCTCCGGCCGAACCAGCCCCCACTTCGACCGCCACCAGCGGAGAAGGCGCCGGGCAGTCCAACGCCGGCGAAGAAACCGTCAGCGTCGGCGATCCGACCGCCGAAGCCGTCACAGGCGCCACGCCGTCGGCGGGCGCCGGAGCGGGTGCTCCAAGCGGAGGTGGCACGGTCGTCGTCACGGTCGGCGGCAGCCCGTCCAGCCCACCGCCCCCCTCCAGCAGCAGCCCCCCCGCGACCGAACCTGCGCCGGCGCCGGCGCCACCGGCCGAATCGCCGCCGCCGGCCAGTTCCGGCTCCTCCGAAGGCGAAGCGCCTTCGCCTGACCCGGCTGCCTAGGGAGCCGCGCCCGCTGCGGGAGCGGCGCTACCCGAGTCCGATCACTTTGAGGCGCCGCATCAGGCAGGTGCCCGCGAATTCGCGGGTTTCCTCGAGCGAGTAGCCGAACAGCTCGAAGTCGTCCCCTTCCGCCCAGGGCGGAGACAGCACGCCGTCGGCTACCGGTAGGGACTCCTCCAGCGTGCGCTGGATCGCCTGCTTGTAGCGGTCGTCCTCGCGCGCCTTCTCGCGCAGGAAGACGGAGCCGAAGGCGACATGGCGGTGCTCGTCGCGAGCGACGTTCTGGAAGCCTTCGACGAAGGCCGGCAGGGTCCCTTCGCGTTCGTTGAAGTCCATGATGAAGTGCTGGCCGGTGAGGGCCAGCATTCCCTCGATGACCATGTGGTAGAGCGTCACCGCCTCGACCAGGGCCTCGGTGTCCTCAGGCTCGGCCGAGAGGCGGTCGGTGCGCTTCTTCAGCATCTCGTCGAAGAGCCGGCCGAAGTTGTCGTTGAGATGGGCCGAGGTCTCCTCGAGCATCTCGCCGAGCCCGTCGGACTCGAGCACGCCGACCTCGCGGTAGAAACGCTCGAAGAAGCGCACGTGCCGGGCCTCGTCGGCGATCTGCGTGCAGAGGAAGATTTTCTGGTCCTCGGTGGGGACGGCGCGCATGATCGGCCCCAGCTCCTCGGCGACCTTCTGCTCGCCGATGAAGAAGGAGGACAGCCCGTACATCCGCTGGAAGCGCTCCTCCTCGCTGATCCGCTCGTGCCAGTCCTCGCGGTCTCGTGTGAAGTCGAGCTCCTGGGTCTGCCACTGCTGGCGCTCCCAGAGCAGGTACAGCTGCTCGTAGGTGAGCAGCTTGACGTCGGCGGTGCGGTCGGCCGCCTCCATCAGGGCCGGGTCGGCGGTCTCCTGGAAATCGGCTCGCTCGGTCCTGGACTGGGTCCCGGTTGCCTCTTTGGCCTCCATCTTCAGCTCTCCTCCGGTCGGCTGCAGCGGTCCGGGCGAGGTTACCAGCAAGACTGGCCAGCTAGCCAGTCTCAACCCGGACATTTACCGTGCCTATGGGGCCGGTAACTGTCTGAGCTCGGCGGCGACGCTACGCCGAATGCGACTCGCCCGGCTTCAGCAGCACGACCTGGGAGGAAGTCTGCGACTCGACGTCGGACTTGAACGCCTCGGCGTCGGTCTCGATCGGGGGGAAGGTGTCGTAGTGCATCGGGATCACCGTCCCCGCTCCGACGAATTCTGCCGCGACGACCGCGTCGCGACGGTCCATCGTGTAGTGGCCCCCGATCGGCAGCAGAGCGACGTCGACCGGGTTGCGTTCGGCGATCAGCTTCATGTCGCCGAACAGGCAGGTGTCGCCGGCGTGGTAGACGGTCTGGCCGCCAAGATTGATCAGGAGGCCGGTCGCGACTCCGATCGAGGTCCCATGCTCGGCGCTGAACGGCGCCTCTGCGGAGCCCGGGAGCGTGCTGGTGTGCCAGGCGGGCACGAGCTTGGCCCAGCCCCAGTCGAACCGGACCGTGCCGCCGAGGTTGGGGTCGCTGACGGCCTCGACGCCCCGTGCCTCGATCCAGTTGGCCAGCTCGACGATGGCGACGCAGTGGGCGCCGGTGCGCTTGGCGACCGCGACCGCGTCGGCCATGTGGTCGGCGTGGCCGTGGGAGATGGCGATATGGGTCGGCTCGACCTCCTCGGCCGTCGCGACGGCTTTCGGGTTGTTGGGCTTGAGGAACGGGTCGGTCAAGACCGTGGTGTCGCCGTCGCTCAGCTCGAAGCAGGCGTGGCCGTGGAATTTGATCTCCATGTCAGTCCTCTCCTTCCGGATCTCCAGGGTCGGTCATCTCTTCCTTCAGTGCCCAGCCGACCGCGACCCCAACCATCATCCCCATCCGCGCCTCCTCGGCGAGCAGGGCGCGGACGGCGGCTATGCGCTCGTCGGGGTCGGGGACGGTGGCGGCCCTCAGGGCCTCCGCCTCGTGCGGCTCTCCGAACCAGCCGCCCTCGGCGAGCGCGGCGGCGAGCACCTTCTGGAGCTGCGGCGCCGCCTTGGCGACGACGCGCTCGGCCTCGGAGAACCGCTCCGGGTCGAGCAGCCGCTCGATCGCGGCCTCGAACTCCCTCTCGTCGGGCACCCGCGCAGCCTAGTTGTCGGAGGAGTGCAGGGCCGAGGCCGCCAGCCCGGCGAGGCCGCCCACCGCGCCACCGACCAGGCAGGCGACGAAATCCGCGGTCGGCGCGAACAGCGGCAGCGCGATCAGGACCGCCGCGGCGACGACCGCCCCGATCACGTCGTACTCCTCGTCGATCGCTCCGTGCGCCTCGGCGCGGCGGATCGCGAACCAGGCGGCGACGACGCCCAGCGCCATCCCGTTGCCGCCGGCGATCACGGTGATTTCCCCCTGGGCGTTGGCGACCCCGCTCGCGGCCAGCATCCCCAGCGCGCCGCAGGCGAGGAGAAGCACCCCAGTCGCGACGTTCCCGAGCCGGTGCTCGACCGCGGTCGCGAAGATAGCCAGACCGACCGCGACGACGAACAGGTAGCCGACGTCGACGTACGCGAAGGGAGCGGTGAGGAAGCGCCACCATTGCCCCTGGACCGGGATCAGCAGTCCGCCGAAGGTGGAGAGCGGGTCGCCGCTCGCCTTCTGGATCAGCAGCAGGACGGCCGAGCCGAGGATCGCGGCAAGCGTCGCGTAGGGGCGGAAGGTACGGGGAGCGTCCGTCTTGTGCCGGCGGCGCAGTCGCGGCCGGCGGCGGCGCGGGCGCTGTGCCTCGAGGGCGTCGCCGCGCCGCTCCAGCTTCGGCGCCCGCTTGCGCAGGCGGGTGCCGCAGTAGGGGCACTCGGTGACGTAGGGACTGACCTCGGAGCCGCAGTTCTTGCAAATGACGCTGAGCTCAGTCTCGCTCATGGTCCATCGAGAATAACCCCCCGGTACCGGGCCCCGCTGCGCTGCCCGGTGGCATACTGCCGGGACACCCGTCTTCGAGGAGGAATTTACGTGGAGCTGAAGAGTCTGACCGAGCAGAAATCGCTGCTTGCGACCCTGCCGCCAGGCAAACGTGCCCGACTGCACCGGCTGCTGTTCGAGTTCGGTCCCGGCAACGGGACGCTGATGCTGCTGCCGATCGACCAGGGGATCGAGCACGGCCCGCGCGACTTCTTCCCCAACCCCGCCTCGAAGGACCCGGACTACCAGTTCCGGCTCGCCGCCGAGGCCGGGTACTCGGCGCTCGCCTGCCAGATCGGCATGGCTGAGAAGTACTACCCGGACTACGCCGGCCGGGTGCCGCTGATCCTCAAGATCAACGGCAAGACCGACATCCCGCCCTCCGCCAAGGCCTTCTCCTCGTGCAACGCCAGCGTCGAGGACGCGGTGCGGCTCGGCGCCGACGCGGTCGGCTACACGCTCTACGTCGGCTCGGCGCGCCAGGACGAGGACCTCGCCCAGCTGCGCCAGGTGCGCCAGGACTGTGACCGCTTCGGGATGCCGCTGGTCATCTGGTCCTATCCGCGCGGCGAGGCGATCGACGGCAAGGGCGGCGCCAGCTCCTTCTACGCGATCGACTATGCGGCGCGGATGGCGATGGAGATGGGCGCCGACGTGGTCAAGCTCAACATGCCGAAGATCGACCCGGCCAAGGACAAGGACTCGCCTGCCCCTTACAACGAGATGGAAGTAGATCAGGCGGAGGCGATCCGGCACTGCGTCGAGTCGGCGGGACGGGCGCTGGTCGTCCTCTCCGGGGGCTCCAAGGTCGACGACGAGACCGTCCTCCTGCACACCCGCGAGGTGATGGAGGCGGGCGGCTCCGGTGTCATCTTCGGCCGCAACGTCTGGCAGCGCGAGTGGAACGACGCGCTGGAGATCATCGGCCAGATCAAGGAGACCCTGCTCTCCAGCGTGCGGCGAACCCCCTAGATGATTGATTCCTAATTCCCGGCGGCCACGAGCAGCCGGCATGAGGGACGAAGGCGAAGGGCGCCGAAGGAAGGCGTTGCTGAAAGCAACGT
>WNFM01216596.1_pt1 | contig 25971 bp, 23 predicted proteins | sample 5400271 | NCBI WGS metagenome assembly WNFM01 (sample SAMN13153352, study PRJNA577476) | soil metagenome | isolation source: 60 cm saprolite on Douglas fir-dominated hillslope | place: USA:California | collected 2013-09-17 | reverse complement strand
ACTTTCCTTTATGTTCGGAAAGACCAAAGAACGATGGATGGAGTTGTGTGACCAAGCGGCGAATGAGCAGGACGCCGCGAAGCTTAAAGCGCTAATAGAAGACATTGCTCAGCTTCTTAAAGAGAAGGATGATCGTCTGAAAGGCAAGCCGCCAGAGAAGTGAAGCTCCCGGCGAGGTCCCGGCATGAATCTCGCTAGTCCGCTGCCTTTGTCTCGCTTATTACATCCGCGTAGTTCTTGGCGATGAAAGCCATTCTGTCTCGTACTTCTTCCTGATTTTCTCGGACGACCGCTTGCAAGAGGGAAAGAAGGTCTTGTACCTTTTGCGGGTCTTTCTCAGCGGCAATATCAGCGCAGAGTTTCTGCACTAGAGCGACGTTGTACACGAACCCTTTCCCCTAACACAACATTTTCCTATGGGGACAGTATGCAGCGGAATACAGGAGTCTCTGTACAGTGATCGGGTGTAATGTGACTGGCAACCATAATAAAAAAGGCTGACGCCCACGGGCGTCAGCCTCATTGATCCATGCTCGCTGTGTGATTATAGCCCGTGTGACCTCTTCGAGAGAACGTCAGAGCAGGCACAGGGGTTAGCCGCTCATTACTGCGGATTGCCAATCGAAGGCGGGCGGTGTGACATTGCGACTGATGGGTTGACCCGTTTTCATGACGGCTTTTTTCATAGCGGGAGTGATTTCAATCGAATGCACTGTTTGATTGAGGTAGCCTTGATCTTTCAGCCACTTCTCCGCAGCCCGCCTGCTTTGAAAACAGGGCCGATGAACGTTCCGTTCCCTTGGTTCTGTTCCTTATCAACGAGTCTCCAACCTCCTGATGTTTCGGTCAGGTCGTACCGCTCGTTGACGCCCACTGCATCCTTCAGTTGGGTCGTTCTCACTTCCCCGCCCCACTTCTTTGTGTATCCCTTCAGGAAGTTTGGAATCGCACGGTCATAAAGTGCCTTAGCCCAGTCGCCGCCGACTTTAAGGTCAACACCGCTGATGGCTGATCACGTCAAAGCCACTGGGAAGAGAACCAACCGGAGAGACCCTAAACGACATTCTGTGTTGCTTCTGCAATGCCTTCCAGCACCGACGACACTTCCGCTTGCATGGAGTACCCGTGTGAGGAAGATCGGTAAGATGGGATAGAGCGTCTCCGAGTAGAGATCAGCGAATAGACTTGCGAACGCCAAGAGAACTGTATCCCTTGAAATGCCAGCGGTATCCCGTTCGCATTGCAGCCATAAAGAACCAACCGCCCGGGGATTTTTCCCAGCCTCACACGTAGTCGAGCACCGTCATGGATCGAAAATCTAATGGTTCGGAACGGCGGCCCGTAATAACCACTCTTGCTCCACCTTCGGCGAACAGCAATGCTATCGCTCGCCTGAAGCCGGCTCCGCCACCCGTAGCCAAGACTTTCATCTTATGCAGCGGCCCGCCGAATTGGCCCCGCTTGTGCGACCTCAGCGCATGTTGCCGCGCATTGACGGCACGCTTGAGCACACTTCCTCATCGTTTCGCCTTCGTATTTCCCGCACTCCGCCGCGCAGGCTTTGCATACCTCGGAACAGATACTGCACACCCGGTGAGCGAATCCAGAGCTGCCCGTAAGCAGGGCTACGCAGGTTCGACACAATTCAAGACATTCGTTACAAAGCCGGATACAGTCCCTCATCATGATCGGATCTTGGTCCAGGGACTCAGCGCGGCATTGAGCGCACCAGCGTGAGCACTGCAAACACTCCTCTATACATCGCTCAACTGTTTGATTTGAAATCGTCATCTGATCCTCCATTCTTTACCGAACTCTTGTGTATCCTTGGTGTCTCAAGCACTCATCTTGCTTCGGTACGACCTCAGGCGTCGCTGCTTGCACCGCGAAAGAACGCGAGCAATTCGACATTGATGTGCTCCTTCAGAGTTGAACATGTGTACGGTCTGCCCGCATGGAATCATCCAAGCACTTTCGCTACAAGCCTCGCCTGCTCGGCCAACGAAAGCGATGGCCGAAACTCCACTCCGCACGTTACCAGTAAATCTGTTCTGCTATGTGCTGCGGGGCATTCGGAGCGGGGGTAACCAAACCCGACGCTACCAACGACGAGTACACAGCTCGTTCCGCTGCGAACCAGTCAACCTCAGGCGAACCGAACGGGCGACCCCTCCCTTCCCAAAACTTGTAAGCCAGTTTTGCCACGAACTCGTGCCGATCCTCTCCTAGAAAATCGGTGGTGAGCTCCATCGGTTGTTGCTGATCCGGTGACTTAGGTTTATCGGGCATGGGATTGCTCCCTCGAAATCTGACTCAGCGGGACTGCTTGCGGCCGGCTCTCGTTATTCGATCTCTTGTACGACTGCTGCGAAAGTGGTGGGCGCCTCCAATCGGGAGGGGATTTCCCGCCTGAACCTCGCCCACCTCCGACGGTGCTGCGAAACCATTCGCCAGATTCTGCTCTGTCGCTGATTCAGTCATCGACATAGCCTTCCGCCCTCCCCGTGGCGACAACCCCGCCGCCCCCAGAGTAGCGCTGCGACAGTGATGTGATCCAGTTTCTACGGAAGCTTGTGGACAGTTGCCATTAAGCCACAAGGGCGGAGATCAGTCTATTAGACGATGGTATTGACAATAGCAGCGCATAAGCCAATGTTTGCAGCGAGCAGACTGAGTCAAACCTTCGGCTGACGCTGCCCTAGACCCAGCCTTCCCCGCAGAAATACTCCGCGCCCGCAGCTAGCCAATCCGAAGGTGTTGGTCAAGACCTTCGTCCAATAGCCCGATTCTCATGGTTGTGGTGTAATCATGCGGATCGACTCCGGGGATTGAATAGGTGACATTTTGAGCGCCCAAACGCCAATACCCAATCACCGGACAAGAGTTCAGAGATCCAATGCTCTCAAAATGTGCGAATCCAACCTGTCCGACGACATTCCGCTACCTTCACGAAGGAAGGCTGTATGTGATTGCCCCCAGGGAATCGCTAGCTCGGCACAAGCCGAGATGGTCAAGCAATTTTGGGCAGCTCGAATACGCCTGGCTGTGCTCCTCTTGCTCTCTCTATTTGACGATTCAAGTTGACGAAGAATTCGGAACGAGAGTGGTTCGGAAGTTTGAAGCGACGAATGGCTCCAAGTTCGGTACATCTGCCAATGACAGCACCAACATAGACATTTCTTAAAAGGGCATTCAAACATCGGCGTTACGGATCAAGTGCGTCTTGCGACCCAATCGCTCCGACACGATGCCGCTTGGGTGCAACGATCGACTGCACATGTCGCGTTAATTTGGTGCGTGCTCGATGCAGCCTCGCCTTTACTGTTCTCACCGGCAACTCCAAGATTCGTGCTGTTTCTTTGGCCGACAACTCCTGCACGTTGCGCAGATGCAGGACCTCAACATAGAGTGGTCCTAATTTCTTGAGTCCTTGTTCAAGCAGAAATCGGCCCTCGTTCGACAAGTACTCCTGCTCGGGGTTCAGCCTCGTTTCCACTAGATGAAATCTCGCCCGAGCCTCACCTGTTTCAGTTATCTCATCAAGCGATGTTTCCCTTTTTCGCCGGCTCACGCGCAAGCGCATCAAGGCCGCGTTCATTGCGATGCGAGTGAGCCACGAGGAGAATCGCGAACGCCCATGGAAGCCATTCAGGTTGCGGAAAGCATCGAGAAATGCCGTCTGAACGGCGTCCTCCGCATCTTCTCGATTGCGAAGAATCCTTTGGGTAACACGAAGGAGAGCGTCCCAGTGCGGCATACAAGACACTCAAATGCTGCCGAGTCACCAGCTCTGGCAGACACCAGAAGCGTTGCCTCTTCACTTGCGATGAATGAAGGTCCAACGCTCGTTACATCGTTCGGTTCATAGTTTCTCACGGCTGACATTGTGTTGCCTCTCATTTCTTGACTTGCCCAATTGCAAGAAAGCTCGTGGTTGTTTGCGATGCAGGTGCGATTAAGCCAGAGCCAACGAGAGGAATCTATTGGACGATGGTATGGATTGATACCTTCGCATGAATTAGCGCGGCGGTCACGCCACCTAGGCGGCGTACTCCGTTCGGGCGTTTGTCACCACGTTGATGTTGCCGTGCGAAGCTTCGGAATAGGGACTGCAGGTGCGCGGCATTCACGACTTTCTAGGCCAGTTCGTGCTCGATGCCAAGCAGGCTGACGTTGTGGCGAGTTTGAATAACATGACCGCCATTGGCCATGCCGAGGTCTACTTCAGCATCGATGGTGAGGTCGGGCGGCAGCACGACCTTCAATGCGTGGGCTATGGTCTTGACCGCGGACGGGAACACGCCGACCAAGCCGCAGCGAATTGCTGCTCCGGGTTAGTGCCAGCACCAGAAGTTCCGGGAACCGAAAGGTTGACATCCAGGCGTCGTCGGAGGTCCGCCATTGTGTCCTCTTTTCGGATTACCAGTAGCCACTATTAAGCCAGAGGTACAGGGACAAGTCGGTCAGACGAAAATATCGGCCGATACCAAAGTATGGATTGTAGCCGCTGAGCAATGGTCTACAACCAACCGCTGAGATTCCTACGAGTTCTTCAAAATTGAAGCTTGAGTGCGAGTTGAATCGAGCGCGGGCCGCCGGTTTGGTAGAGCGGGTTAAGGCCGCCGTTCTGGCCGCCACCTCCGAGGTGGTTGTTCAGCGTTTGTGTGGCTTGGCCGAACTGGGGCGAGGTGAGGTAGTTGATCGGGTTGCCGAAGTTTGGGTGATTCAGGATGTTGAAGAAATCGCCTCTCGCCTGCAGCGAAAAACGTTCGGTAAAACGAAATTGCCGGCGCAACGTCAAGTCCCACTGCGTCACACCGAATCCGCGGAGAACATTACGTCCCAAGTCCCCCTGCGCACTAGCAGGTACAGGTGTGGTGAATGCCGCTGCGTTGATCACCTTGCTTCCAGGCGCGCTAGACGAGTAAAGGTAAAACGGCACGCCGGGAATGACATTCGGCCGCTGTACGCTGTTGGCTCCTGAGAGCGAAGTATCTGGGAAAGGATTGTTTCCCGTCACCACATTCACTGGAGGAGCGCTGCTGGCATAAATGATCGAATCCGTCGACCAGCTTCCGAAGAGCTGCTTCAACACTGTGCTACCCGGCCCTGGAATATCGTAGGAAACAGCGCCGGAAAAAGCGTTCCGGAGGTCGTAATCAGAAGGGCCACGCTCACTGGACCCTGACGATTCGCCCGGTGGCACATTTTGAAAGTTCCCGTCTGAGGAGACGTCGTCTATGGAGTGGCCCCACGTGTAGGAGAGAAGTGTCTGCAACCCATCCGAGAGCCGGTGACGATATTGTGCTTGCAGTGCGTTGTAGCTGGAGGTTCCTCCGTTGCTCTGAACATCAAACCTGCCCGAGAAGTCTGGATTCGGTGCAAAGTATATGTCCCTCCTCATTAGCTTGCGTCCGGCGGCGCCCACATAGGTGAGCGCCAGAACGTCAGCTCTGCTAAAGCTTTGTTCGGTTGCGGCGCTCCATTCATACGTTCGCGGTAGCACATGATTGGGATCGACAACAGACATGGACGGTACAGGAGGGCTGGTTGTGAACGGCGGAGGTGCGGCACTGCTGCCGGTCAGGGGGAAGGAGGCTCCGACAAAAGACCTTTGCTGAACGTAGGGGAACGAGATCAATGCATTCGTTACATCCGCATACCCAAGATCATAAAAAATGCCGGCTCCAGCCCTTATGACTAGGTTTGACTGCGCCTGCCATGCGAGACCAAGTCGAGGGGCGAAATCGTTCTTTTGAGGCTGCCACAGAGATGTTCCTGCTGGTGCCAACGCCGTCGTCGCTAGATTAGTCACCTGCGTAACAGTAAACGGCGGGGTCCCGTTCGGTGAGGAAGGAGCTGTGTTGTAGTCCCAGCGCAACCCATAGGTAGCCGTCAAATTGCTAGCGATTTTCCACGTGTCTTGAGCGAAGAGACTCCAGTTGGAGGTTACGATCTCTACGTCTGGCGTTCTGGAACTAACGGATGCTATTGCGGCCGAGTTGGCTAATACACTTGCCAGTGTGCCGAAGTAAAAGGCCTGCTGGTACGTGCTGTATCCTTCTTCGGGGCTCAGGCGCCGGAAATCAACCCCGAACTTCATTTGATGGCCACTCACCATCCACGACAGATTGTCCGTCACATTGATCTGATGTTGCAGGTTGTTTGCGAGCGGTCCCACATCAAAACTAAGGCCAAATGGATTGAGATCTCCCTGAAAAGTAAAAAAGGAACTTCTCAAAGATTGGCCTGTTGGGAATAGCACCGAACTCGAAGGGGGTACCGCGCCTCCGAAGTTATCCAAAGTCAAAAATCCATTTCCTCGACTCAGACTGTAATTAAACCGAAACTCGTTGATAGCGTGTGACGTGATCGTCTCATTTGTCCCGACGGTGACGGTCTGCGTGCGATCCTTCGTATACAGAAGGGTACTGTAGCCGAATGAAAAGCCAGCGCGCTGAACAAGGCTCGATGGAGCATCGCTGTATCTTGCAAATAAGGTCAGGCGCTGCGACAGAAGGTAGTCGATGCGTCCGCTGTAAGAATTTAGCGAAGAAGGATCTGAATACCCAGCTGCAAATGCGGCAATGCCGTTGCCGAGATCGGAGCCCGTCGGCTTGGGAAAGGCGTCGAGCAGAGGCTGGACAGCGCTGGGCGCATTCTGGCGCGACGCTAGTGAAGGCACGTAGGTATTGGCAATCTGCGGCTGCCGGACTCGAAGCCCCTCATATGAGCCAAAGAAGAAAAGCTTGTCCTTCTTTATCGGGCCGCCAAGCACGCCGCCGAAGTCATTCTGCCGGAGTGCAGGCTTGGGCAAGCCTTGATTATTCGCAAACCAGTTATTGGCGTCGAGTATGTCATTGCGAAAATATTCGAACGCAGTGCCATGAAGGGTGTTGGTACCGGACTTCGTGAGCACCGAAACCTGCGCACCTGGGCTCCGTCCGAATTCCGGAGCGAAGGTCGAGGTTTGAACGCGGAACTCCTGGAGTGCATCGAGCGAGACCAGATTGCTCATACCGCCCAATGCGCTAGTAGCAGGGAGTTGACCCGTCCCGCCTTGGCCAAAGCTGGCAGCGGGAGTTCCCAGATTCGCGCTCACGCCATCTATCATGAAGTAATTCGCATCGGGCCGCTGACCGTTCACACTGAATTGTCCTTGCTCATAGTAGGCGGCAGTAGGAGTCAGCACAACGCCTGGCGTAAGCTCCAGCAGTGAACCGAAGCTCCGACCGTTCAATGGCAAGTTCTCCACGAAACGGTTGTCAACGAGAGTGCTCACGGTTGCCGATTCGGTGTTGACCAGGGGCGCGCCGGACTCCACCCGGATCGTTTCTGACGTTGGGCCGACTTGCATGTCGAAGTCGAGGTCGAGAACATCCTGCACGTGCAGGATGACATCTGGTTTGACTAATGTCTTGAATCCCGGTTCTACAATCTCAATGCGATAGCGTCCGGGCGCAAGATTCATCAGAAAGTATTCTCCGGCTCCGTTGGTCTCACTGATATGACGGATGTTGGTGTCAGTGGCGATGGCAGTGACCTTGGCGCGCACAATTCGAGCTTTGGAAGCATCGGTTACCCGACCGGTGAGAGAGGCGTTCGTAGACTGCGCGCTAAGCCCTATGGCGAGCCCAAGTAGACACGCCATTGCGAGGAACGCTCGTCGCACAGGTTCATACCTCAAGGTCGAAAGAATCCGATAATGCTGACGGCAGCCGCCACGATCTGTCAGCCGCAGGGTCGAACAACCACTGTAGCAGGGGTGAATTGCTCGGAGACGGGCTTCCGTCTCCAAGCATCGAAAACAAGGAGACATAGTGCGATAGGATGTAGGCACTGGGCGGTATGTGGGTGAGCGAATGCGGCGTCCTATCGTGCTTAGAGCGACACTGTCGGCCGTCATTCTGTCGTGGTGTGCCTGCGCCTTCGCGCTGAACCCCTCGCTCGACGTCAGCCAATACGCGCATACGGCATGGAAGGCGAGCGACGGTTTTACCAAGGGCGTGATTCTCGCGATTGCGCAGACGCCTGATGGTTATCTGTGGCTGGGTACGGAATTCGGCTTGTATCGCTTTGATGGTGTGCGAGCGATTGCTTGGCAACCGCCCGCAGGTCAGGATCTCCCTTCACAATACATTTACAGCCTGCTGGTTACGCGAGATGGAACCCTGTGGATTGGCACGGACGGAGGCGGTGCGTCTTGGAAGGACGGGAAGCTGACGCACTATCAAGAGCTCGATGGACAGACGATTCAATCGCTCCTTGAAGATCGTGAAGGCACGATATGGTCTAGCGGCGAGAAGGTTTTTTCTGCTCCTAACATCTGCGCGATCGGGAATAGCGGGGTTCACTGCTACGGGAAGGATGGCAGTCTAGGTCGAGGCTTGATCGTCAGTCTGTATGAGGACAGTACGGGTAATCTCTGGGCAATTGGAAGCAAGGGGATCTGGCGGTGGAGGCCAGGTCTGCCAAAATTCTATCCACTGCCGATTCCGCCGGATAACCTTCACGGTATGGCAGAAGATAACGCCGGTAAGTTGCTAGTTGGCATCGACGGAGGACTTCGACGGTTCGTCAACGGAAAGATCGAGGCGTATCGCTTGCCCAGCCGGATGCCGCCTTTTACCACCAGAACTATGCTCCGCGACCATGACGGCGGCCTCTGGATCGCTGTATACCATGCAGGTCTTGTGCATGTTCATGACGGAAGAGCGGACGTGTTTAGACAAGCAGACGGACTGTCGAGCGACGATGTCTTCGCAGTCTTTGAAGATCGAGAGAACAACATTTGGGTCTCGACCGTGAACGGCCTGGATCGCTTTCGTGCCGCAGCGGTTGCTACCTTTTCTCTGAAGCAAGGCTTATCGAATGGCCTGCCACGATCGGTTCTAGCAGACAAGGATGGAAGTGTTTGGGTGGCCACGCCTGGCGGCCTCGATCGGTGGCGTGAAGGACAAATCACCCCCTATGACAAACGCGATGGAAAGCTCAATGGACTCACGCCGACTTCTCTTTTTCAGGACAGCAGTGGGCGAATATGGGTGTCCACCACTCACGAGCTCGGATATTTGGAAGCTAACCGATTCGTTTCTGTGAGCAGTACTTACGACGGAAGAATGCTGGACATTGCTGAAGATTCCGCTGGAGATCTATGGATGGCCGACCAGCAAGGGGGACTTCTTCATTTGAGCGGCGGCAAACTCGTCGAACGGATTCCTTGGGTCAGCCTGGGTCATAAGGACTTTGCGCTGAGTTTGGCGGCGGACCATTTGCACGGCGGTATTTGGCTTGGATTCTATGGGGGTGGCATCTCCTATTTCGCTGACGGCCATATTCAGAAGACGTACACGGCGGCAGATGGATTGGGTGCTGGTACCGTCACCAATCTACAAGCGGAGAAAGACGGCACGCTTTGGGTGGCAACTGACAGTGGATTGAGCCGGATGAAAAATGGGCGTTTCGTCACGCTCAATCGCCAGAACGGGTTACCCTGCGATCCTATTCACTGGATCATTCAGGACGACGATTATTCGTTCTGGTTGTATACACCATGTGGGCTGGTGCGACTCTCGAGCTCTGAGATGGACACTTGGACCGCCGCAGCGGACAGGAATCAGACCGCGAAGCTGATGGTCCACGCGACCGTTTTCGACAGCGCGGACGGGGTGCGGGTGCACGAACTTTCATACCGCCCGTACAATCCAGCCGTCACGAAATCCTCGGATGGAAAGATCTGGTTCGTTCCCTCGGATGGCGTGAGCGTGATTGATCCGCACCACCTGCCGTTCAACACACTCCCGCCGCCAGTACACACCGAGCAGGTTCTCGTCGATTGGAAGCCGTACGAGACTGGTTCCAATTCAAATCAGTTCTTAAGGCTGCCGCCACTGGCGCACCTGGAGATTGACTACACAGCGCTGAGTCTTGTGGCATCGGAAAAAATTCATTTTCGCGTCAAGCTCGAAGGCCTGGATCGCGACTGGCACGATGTGGGTGATCGTCGGCAGGCCTTTTATACGAATCTGGCTCCACGTCACTACCGGTTCCGGGTACTCGCATGTAACAACAGCGGGGTGTGGAACGAAGCAGGAGCATCGTTAGAGTTTGCCGTGCTTCCGACGTTTTACCAGACTGCGTGGTTTCGGATAGCGTGTGCGGTCACTTTTCTGGTACTACTGTGGGCCATCTATCGGTTCCGTGTTCAGCAATTGCAGAAGCAGTTCGCGATCGGGGCGGAGGCACGTGTCAATGAACGGACACGGATCGCGCGCGAACTTCACGATACCCTGCTGCAATCTCTGCACGGGTTGTTGTTCCAATTCCAAGCCGTTCGCAACCTGCTGCCTCGAAGACCCGATGATGCAATGAAGTCTCTGGACGATGCGATCACTGAGACCGAGAACGCGCTGGCCGAGAGCCGGGATGCAATTCAGGGCTTGCGCGCCGAACCAATCGCGAAGGGAAACCTCGCGGAGTTACTCACGGCTGCGAGTCGGGATTTAGCGAACTCTGACAACAACCATCAACCGCCGATCTTCGACTTGATCGAGGAAGGTGAGCAGAGGATCCTGTCTGAGACTAACAAGAACGAAGTCTGCCGGATTGCACTTGAGATTTTGCGAAACGCCTATCGGCATGCACACGCGCGTCGAATCGAGGCCGAGGTTCGATTCGGCGATGACGTCCTTCGCGTTCGCATCCGCGACGACGGAACGGGCATCGACCCGAATGTGCTGAAGCAAGGCGGCGTTGCCGGCCACTGGGGACTGCGCGGCATCCGTGAACGCGCCGAGCGACTTGGAGCCCAACTGGAATTTTGGAGTGAGGCCAGCGCCGGTACTGAGGTTCAGCTAACAGTCCCGGCTTCCGTTGCTTATGAGAATTCGAGCGAACGCCGAGGATCGAAATTCCTTGAAAGGGTTACAAATCGTGGACAGCGCCCATAACGTCATTCGAATCCTCACCGTCGACGACCATCCGCTCCTTCGAAAAGGCATTGCGGCGCTGGTGAACACTGAACCTGACCTGAAACTGGTTGCAGAGGCATCGAATGGGAAGGAGGCCATCGACGCCTTCCGAACGCATCGACCGGATGTAACCTTAATGGATCTTCAGATGCCGGACATGGATGGACTCGAGGCCATCAACGTGATTCGGAGCGAGTTTCCTGACGCCAGAGTAATCGTTCTGACGACCTACAGTGGCGATATGCAAGTGTTGCGGGCTCTCAAAGCAGGCGCCAGAGGCTACATACTCAAAGGGCACGTGCACAAGGAATTGCTCCATGCGATCCGCGCCGTCCATGCGGGACAAAAACGAATTCCGCCAGAAATTGCCGCGGAACTGGCAGACCATGCAACTGATGACGCGCTAACAGAACGCGAAATTGACGTCCTGAGGTTGATCGGCGCCGGCAACTCAAATAAGCAGATTGCCGATCAGCTCTCGATCGGTGAAGCAACTGTGAAGAGCCACGTTACAAATATATTATCCAAGTTAGGTGCCAACGACCGCGCCCACTCTGTGACTATCGGCCTGAAGCGCGGCATCATTGAACTGTGATCTCCCCCAAAAGTAGGAGCGTCGGGTCCAACTTTAAGGCGTTTCCATTTCGTTGCAATTTGCTTACGATCTCGTTGGAGAAAGCTTTGCAACGACTGTTTTCGACATTCGCCAACGGCTGGCCAGGTGTAGGTCTTCTACTTCAGCGCATTCTGACAGCCATTCTGCTCGTTCGCTTCGGGATCATCGACCTGACGGGCAAATCCTTTTCCCCAGCCATGATTCCACAGGTAGTTGCTGCCTTCGGCGGGATACTCCTTCTTGTTGGATTATGGACCCCGGTCGTGGGAACTTTGGTCGCCCTGGTCGAACTTTGGATCGCGCTTGCGAGCGGCAGCGACCCGTGGATTCCGATTGTCCTCGCTACGTTAGGCTGCACTATTGCAATGATCGGGCCGGGGGCATGGTCTATTGATGCCCGCCTTTTTGGACGAAAACACATCGCAACTTGAAACGAAACGTGTTCGTTCTCCGCCGAAAGACGGGCTGACTTTCTCGACCATTTGATGAGCCTGCGACTCAACCATTTGGGGTTGTGGACTCACATCCGATTGCTTCAGACTGCCTCGTAGAACAAGTAAATTCAGGGGGCAGGATATGAATCTAACGCAATCGCTTAACCACGGGATCGGGCTTCCCTCTATTCCAAGCGTATCACCCATTGTCTTCGTCGTTGACGAAGACATCACTGTTCGGGAATCGCTGGAGCTATTGATTCGCTGCGAGGGCTGGCAACCGCAGACATTCCAGTCGGCCCGAGAATTTCTCACTCGACCGCGGCCTCTCGTCCCAAGTTGTCTCGTCCTCGATCTCGCGCTTCCGGACCTGAATGGACTCGAGTTGCAAAAAATAATCGCGCGAGAGCGCGCGGAGATGCCGGTCGTCTTCATTTCCGGTTGCGGAGATATTCCAACGACGGTGAGGGCGATGAAGGCAGGGGCCGTCGATTTCCTCGTAAAGCCATTCGGTAATGACGTTTTGCTGCGAGCAATCCGCGAAAGTCTCGAAAGAAGCCGTGTAGCTATTGATCGCGAAGGCGAGTTGCGCGACCTTCGAAACTGCTACGTATCACTCACTCCTCGAGAACGGCAAGTGATAGCACTAGTGGTCTCTGGCCTGTTAAACAAACAGGTCGGCGCAGAACTGGGCATTAGCGAAATCACGGTAAAGGCACACCGTGGACAGGTCATGCAAAAGATGAAAGCGAACTCCCTCGCCGACTTGGTGAGGATGGCTGCCAGGCTCCAGCACGCGCCTCAGGCAGTACATTTGGCGTGACAACTGCGTAGCCCGCCTGACCCCGACCGTATGCATCCTTCGCGGCGGACTCGCCGCAGCTATAGTAAGAACGCTAGCAGAGCGCACACAGAGCGCAGCTTCGAGAGATTGGTCGCAGCGAGCGCACGAGCCTTGTCCAGCAATTTTTTATCTCGCGTCGAATCTGGCTGAGGCGGGTTTTGTCCAATCACGTTTCTATCGCCTAGGTATCGATCAAATGACGCACCATCGGTTCTCCGGAAAGATAGCTGTATATTTGCCCTTCCAACTCACGGTCGGCTTGGGTTTGCCTCTCATGCTGACGCAGATGTTCTGCCCAAGAGTTCACCAGAAATATCTCCAGATAACGATCCGCGACTTCAGTATCCCGGAAGATTGCCCACCGATACGCGCCATCGCGACGCCGCATCCGACCATATTCATGCATCGCACCCACAAATTCTGCTGTCCGTTTTGGAATCACGGCGTATTCAATGGTAACTAATACCGGTCCCTTCTCAACATCAGCCCCAACTTCCTCGATGACGACCGGCATGCGCCAGTGGTTCCAGGGACTCAGATCCGCGGTCGAATCGGGAAGTTGCGCGAAAAAGGCAACTCCTGCGGTGGCGATTGTCCCCAATCCGGCGTAGACGAGCGCGGTTCCAACGCCTGATCGTTGCGCGACGGCACCCCAAGTCACGGTCCCGAGCGCATAACTCCCCTGATAAACCAGAACGAAGATGGCGAGGACTCGTGCTCTTACCCAATCAGGCGCCAGGTTCTGGGCAAGGGCATTGATAAGGGAAATGAAGATGATCCATGCCGCACCGCCGACCAACATAACCGCAGCCAGTGTGCTCAATCTGTGCAACCCGCTCATCGCCAGAATCACTAATCCCAAGATCACGACGCCCGTCGACACTATGGAGTCCATCGCCCACCTGTTACGGGCTGACTGCATGACCAAAGCGCCGATGATTGCACCGCCACCAAAGCAGCCAAGCAAGAGTCCAAAGCCCGTTGCATTCTGATTCACGCTCCGAGAAACCGTCGGCAGCAACGCGAAGAGTGCGCTGCAGAAGAACATGACTACGCCTGTTCTGAGCAATACCGTCAGAATTGTAGGTGAGTGGCAGACATAGCGAATGGCCGCGACTGTGGCTCCCGAAAAAGATTCCGGCGGAGCGCTCCTCTTTCGAACAGGCCTTTTCCACCGGGCAACAACTACAATGACGCCAAAAAACGATACGAAATTTGCGACAAATGCTGTGGCGACACCAGCAACGGATATGATCATGCCCGCGAGCGCTGGCCCAACCGCTCTGGCGAGGTTGAACTCAATCCCGTTGAGCGCAGAAGCCGCTGCTAGGTCTTCCTTGGGCACCAATTCAGGGAGGATTGCACGCCATGCTGGTGTTTCGAACGCATCTCCCGCCGAGAGCGCAAATGTGAGCACCAAGAGTATCCATGGCGACATCACTCCTGCGATAGTCAAGATCGCTAGAATCAACGCGACGCCCATCATCCACGACTCGGTGAAAAGAATCAGCTTGCGGCGGTCGACGATATCGCCAGCGGAGCCCGCTGGAAGGGCCAGCAGAAAATATGGCAAGGAAGCGGCAGTCTGCGTCAGCGCAACATAAATCGGTCCGGCGCCGAGTGACACCATCAGCCATGCAGCGCCGACGTTCTGCATGAAAGCGCCGGCGTCTGAAATGACGTCCGCGATTAGCAGATTGCGAAAAACCGTTACTCGCAGCGGTCGCCACAGATTTGGGGAAGCAGTCGGCTTCATTTCTCTCCGCTGTTGTCTCTCAACTCACCGCGCCCAGGTTCGAGTCGAACTCAGGAATCCCGTATCTTATGCTGTTTGGAGAGGATTGCCACATGCGACGATCTTCTCGAACTCGGTGAGGAGGCGCTCAGGCGACCTCTCGTTTTTGCGGCCGTATTTCAGCTTCCATGGCGGCCTCAGCCTGCAAGCTTTGCAGATCGCGCGAGATAGTTGCGATAGCGAGAGTGCGACCGCCTTTCTTATACGCCACGGCACAATCGCGCGCATCGAGGCTCCCATCGATCTCGATCGTCTCCCACTTCTCGGCATGGCCCACGTAATTGATGGCCACATCGTAGTGTTGACTCCAGAAGAATGGGACGGCTTCAAATTTTTCGCGACGGCCAAGAATATTCTTAGCTGCCACTTGACCCTGGCGTTCAGCAACCACCCAGTGTTCGACGCGAATTCGCTCGCCGGTGTGCGGATCGGGCCAGCGGGCGGCATCGCCAGCAGCGAAGATTCCGGCCACACTTGTTTCCAGGTATTCGTTGACTTCGATCCCTCGATCGATCGCGAGCCCAGCTTGCTCGGCCAAAATCAGCGACGGCCGCACGCCTACACCCAAAACTATGAAGTCTGCCTCTAAATCTGTTCCATCGGTTAAGGTAACTGTGCGACCGCTCACCCGGCTGACCGTCTGCCCCAAATGAAAGGTTACACCGTGAGCCTCGTGAAGCTTGCGAATGAAGAGGCCAACCTCAGCTCCCATTACGCGTTCGAGCGGCTGGCGATCAGGTGCTACCACATCTACGAGGATTCCGCGGGCGCGCAGCGATCCGGCGACTTCCAAGCCGATAAAGCTGGCGCCAACCACCACCACACGTTTTGCTGAAGTTGCCTTGGCAATGATTGCCTTGCTGTCAGCGAACGTGCGGAGATAGTGGAGCTGAGAATCAGTCGCGCCTTCAATTGGCAAACGGACCGGGTCGGCTCCGGTGGCCAACAGGAGAGCGCCAAATTCGAGCGCTTTGCCATTCTCAAGGACTATCCGCCGGCTTTTTGTATCGAGCGATGAAACTCGCGAATTGAGGAGAAGATCAATCTTGCGGTCGCGATAGTAGTCCGAAGGCCGCAAAGGAATCCAGTCTTCTTGGGCCGTGCCTGCCAGGTAATCCTTGGAAAGGTTCGGACGATCCACTGGCGGAGAGGCGTCGGCACTCACGATCGTAAGAGGACCGTCGTAGCCCTCTCGCCGCAGCGTGTCGGCCGCAGCTAGACCTGCGGCGCCTCCGCCCACAATCATCACCGAGCTTGGACCCTGCGTTCCGCGCTTGGGAGCCGGCGCGGAGACTTTCTCACGAACAAAAATCGTATCGCCCAGTCTTTCCACTCGCCAGCAAGGGACCGGATCAAGAGCGGGTGCCCGCAGCGCCTCGCCATTCCGGAGACTGAAACAGGCATGATGCCAGGGACACCGCACGGTGTCACCCACGATTAAGCCTTCTGCGAGCGGGCCGCCGTAGTGGGCGCAGTGGCCGCCAATGGCAAAGAATTCATCACCGCGGCGGCCCAGAACCAATTCTTCGCCGTCGGCCTGGCCCGATATCATGCTCCCATCAAGGAGATCGCGAATCGGAAATCCAGTTCTGAAATCGGGTTTGTTCGTCTCTGGCGTCTCTGCCATGATTTGCCTCCCGGTCCGTTCGATGCTGCAGTAGATCGAAGGTGCTGGCTGTACTATTTCTTTCGTGCAGTCGAGGCCGCTTCAACACTGGCCTGCTTGTTCCACCCATGGAAACGCGAGAAGTCACCCGCCTTCCATGCCTCTCGGAGTTCAGGAGTACTCAGATCCCAGTCTGGGCGGATTTCGCTCGTCACGGCGCGCAGATCGTGCCAAAGATCGATGACCGATGGACGCCCCCAGAACCAGTAGCCGTTGTAGATGCTGTAAATCACGAGGCCGGGCTTTAGTATGAGCGTATGGGGAATCATCGGATTATGCTCGGGGTCGGTGTACTCTTGGATGTCGAGATCCTTCTGAACCGTTCGGTCGGGATCCGAAAGGAACGTCCACTCGGCTCCGACTGACGCACGGAACTCCTGCAGAGTATGGTGATCGTCGGTGGCGATCGTGGCGATCTGAGTGTACGCCACCGCGATCTTCGGGTAGAAGGCGGCGAGTTCCAGATGCTGCTGGTGCTCCTTTGGGCAATAGTGGCCGCGCGCAAGCATGAGGATTAGTGGATCATCGCCCTGTAGCTCGCTGAGCTTGCGCAGTTTGCCTGTGTGATCGGGCAGCTCGTAGTCGGGGAAAATTCCTCCGGACGCAACATCGGAACGCATGATTGGACTCCTCCCATGAGTCCGTGGGGCTGCTTATGTTGGCAGATCCGGGCACCCGAACAGATTCTGAGAACCATGGGCTGCAGATCCTACTCCCATGACTACCCGAAGGAGCAACAAGGTCCCATTCATATTCTTGTCCTCCTTCCGATGTAGCTAGCGTAGCGATTTGAACGCTGCCCGCATCTCCTCACTGAAAAGTTCCGGCTGCTCCCACGCCGCGAAGTGTCCGCCTTTCGGTAGCCGGTTGTAGTAAATGAGTTTGGGATACGCTTTCTCTGCCCAGCTCTTCGGGGCTTGATAGATTTCTTCTGGAAAGGCGCTCACGGCAACCGGGATGGAGACGTTCCTGGGGTCGAAAAAGCCACCCTTATATTCCCAATAGAGACGAGCCGAAGAGACCGCGGTGTTTGTCAGCCAGTAGAGCGTGATGTTGTTGAGGATGTCGTGTCGCGTCAGGCCCTCGGTCTGACCGTCGAAAACGCGTGCGATGAGCGCCTGACTGCTCGCGTCGTGATCAAGGATCCACGCCGCGAGACCGATCGGCGAATCCGCGATTCCGTATAGCGTCTGGGGGCGGTTCGCCATCTCGATGGCGTAGCCAACACCGTGCTTATAGAAAACGTCCAGCTGGCCGTACGCGCGTTGTTCGTCGGCTGAGTGGCCGGACGGAGGCGCTTGGCCGAATTGTAGAGCCTTCGCAACGTCGGCTGGAACGGTGGCCGGCATGTTGGTGTGAATTCCAAGCAATTCCGGAGATGCCTGCAGAGCCATCAGCTCTGTAACAGAATTTCCCCAATCGCCGCCTTGGGCCACAAATCGCGTGTATCCGAGGCGCTTCATCAACACGATCCAGGCGCGTGCGACGCGGATGGGATCCCAGCCGGTCGCGGCCGGCTTTCCTGAAAACCCATAGCCTGGCAGCGACGGGATTACTACATCAAAGGCATCTTCTGCCTTTCCACCATAGGCAGTAGGATCGGCGAGCGGGCCGATGATCTTCAGTTGTTCGATGATCGAGCCGGGCCATCCGTGTGTGATGATGAGCGGCAAAGCATTCGAATGTTTTGAACGCACGTGAATGAAATGAATGTCCAGCCCATCGATGTTGGTCACGAACTGCGGCAGGGCGTTTAGCTTCGCCTCGCACTTCCGCCAGTCGTAATCGTTCGCCCAATAGTCCGCGAGCTTCTGCATGGTCGCGAGTTGGACGCCTTGCGTCGCATCGCTGACCAATTCGCGCTCCGGCCACTTGGTCGCGGCGATCCGCCGACGGAGGTCAACGAGTTGCTCTTCCGGAACATTGAAGTGGAAGGAACGGAATTCTGCTGTGTCCGTTTGCGGCACAGCGTCGAGTTGCAGAGTATCTAGTTGGCTCACGGTGGTCTCCTTTTTGATGACGGTTTGGGCGTAACTGGACGCAGTCACGAGGAGCAGGCCAAATATAGAGGCGGCTAGCCTGGTGGCACGAAACATGCGCCACTTGTGCTGTACCTTTTCGAGAGTCATAGTGGATGCCTTTCTCTTCCCTCCGAATGTCCGATTGCGCAGCGATGAGCGCATCACACCAGAAGCGTGGATGCGACACAATTGGACGATGGCGTTGGCAATACCTTTGTATCGGTCGATGCGGCGAGCGACGCTCGATGATCTGGTTTGACAGTCAACCGGTTTGCCAGTCGACCCGAGGCCGCGACGGTGACCGCTCGCCAATCTCGACTTCTCGATCGAGCCGGGCTATCCATTAACTCCGACTCGTCGAGCCAGTCTTCCACCGAGAGTTTGGCCTCTTCCGGACCAAACAGTTGCGTCACCGCGCCGATGAACGCAGATAGCTCACGCTCCGCAATGTGCATCTGGTGGGCGTAAGTCGAATTGCAAAACTGTTCTTGGGAGTTCATGGGATCCTCCTCCATTTGTCTCTGCCGTCCGCAGACGACAAATCCTAACGTTGATCAATAACCGTCCACCTCGACAACAGCTTTGCAGGCTTCCGGAGCTTCTTGCGGCCGGCCATGGCCAAGAGACGACGTGATACCCCGGATGATCCTGTATGCTTCATCGTCGATCTTTCCTTTTGCTGCGCTACGGAAACGCGAGACTCTACCGACCAAGACGACACCTGCATCACTTTGGCCGGCATAACGCACACCGACGACGATCCGATGCAGGCGTCGATCGAAGTAGGAACCTACGCGGCTTTCTCCGCAGCGAGTAAGTTCATAAGGTTTTGAGCTGCGACGGTCGAGGACGCGGGATTCTGTCCGGTAATGAGACGACCATCAACAATTGACAATGGCTGCCAGTTGGGAAGTTTCTCAAAGATGGCGCCCAGTCGCGTCAACTCATCCTCGACCAGAAACGGGACAATGTGGGTGAGTTGCACATCTTCTTCCTCACCATTCGTAAAACCGGTCACGCGTTTTCCTTTGACAAGCGGCGCGCCCTGGTAGGTGACGTGACGAAGCACCCCGGGCGAATGGCAGACCAGAGCGATCGGCTTGCCGGAATTGTAGAAGGACTCGAGCAAAGCGATGGAAGCCGGGCTTTCTGCAAGGTCCCACATAGGACCGTGCCCGCCCACATAGAAGACCGTGTCGTAATCCTGAGATTTCACGTCGGCAAGCTTGACCGTCTGCGAAAGCGCCTTTTGTGCCGTCTGGTCTTGCTTGAACCGGCTCATAGCGGGCGTTTGATTTTCTGGTAAATCGCTCTTCGGATCGAGGGGTGGTTGCCCACCTTTCGGTGAGGCAAGGGTCAGCTGTACGCCAGTGTCCCTGAAAACAAAGTAAGGAGCTGCGAATTCTTCAAGCCAGAAGCCGGTCTTGCGCCCGGTGTTGCCGAGTATGTCGTGCGATGTTAACACCATCAGTATTTTCATGTTCCCTCTCCTTTGTTCTTCGTAGTTGCGCAGTCCGATTGAATTGGACGACATAACGCGATCAGACCAGAAGTCTGCGAGGCGAACAATTGGACGATGGTATTGACGATACCTTGGTATCAGTCGACGGTATTAGGTGCTGAAGGAAACCGCAATCCTGGTCGATGAAGGGGCGGTAAGGAGGTCGGCCAGCTCTCACCATGATGTGATCGATTGAGGTCGGCAGGTCACTGAAGAACTGCTCGAGCAGCGCAGGATCTGTGGCGTCGAAGGCGGTATTGCTCAGCGCATGCACCTCGCTCCCTGCGCGCTGCAGGCGCTCAGGACCGCGAGCAGTGAGGATTAGCTTCGCTCCCTCTCCGCTTGCTCTTCGGGCCGTCTCGAGACCAATGCACCGCGCTTCCGCCGATCACGACAACAGGAGACGCCGCATGAATCTACCTGACGCTCCGATTGCACACGAAGGCTTCTTCGCAGCTCACTTCTTCACCGTGAGCGACCAGGACAAATCGAAGGACTTCTATGTCCGAATTCTTGGCGGGAAACTGATCGAGCCAAGCGATCCCTGCTACATCAAACTGGCTAATACGTGGATCATTCTCAATTCCCGCGGTGACCCAACCCCCGACAAGCCAGAGGTCCTTCTCTGGAAACACCGTCGGATCTGAACAGAGTAAATAGCTTCCTTAATTTGCGTGTCGCCGATATCTGGGCCTGCTACAAGCAATGGGGCGACAAAGGAGCGTTCTTTCTTACCGTGCCATTAGACGATCACGGCTGGGAATGGCGCTGCTATATGCGTGATCCCGACGGCTACCTCATCGAGGTCGGCCAATATACCGAAGTCGCTCTCGACTGGTTCAACAACCGCAGCTAATTTGGCGAGCGATAAACCCCGTTTGCTGTAGCAGGTGGAAAAATCTCACCTGTCTTTTTCACTGTCCAATAACCATTCCCTAACGCTTCTTACAATGTTTTTCGAGGACCGCCCGTACAAATCTCGCCCGGTTCGCACGTATACGAAAGTATCGCCAATACCATGGTCCAATTGTTTTACTCCCTTCACCTGTGGCTTAATCGCAGTCGTTCGAGATGCACGTTAATCGGACTTAGAAGGCTTTTTTGAAGAAGGAGAACACATCATGTCTGAACTTGTGACGAAGTCTGTGACACAAGAGCAACAAGAGCAGAAGATAGAAACACGCAGCGGCGTGGGACGTATCGCCGGCTTTACCATCGTTGCGACAGCCGTGGCGGCGCTCGCCGTCCTCTGCGCCGTGGCCCTTTACGCGCAGGACAAGTACTCGCTGAAATCGCCGAGCGGAATCGCGTTCTCCGACTTCAGGGGATACGAGGACTGGGCTGTCGTCTCTTCCTCCCGGACCGACGAAAGGCTCAAGGTGATCGTCGCCAATCCGATAATGATCAAAGCGTACAAGGTTGGCATTCCGGGCAACGGCCAGCCTTTCCCGGATGGCTCCATGATCGTGAAACTCCAGTGGAACCCGAAGAAGAGCACGGAGGCCCCCTTCGTCGTGGATGTGCCCGACGTCTTTCGTGAGGCTTTCGTCATGGAAAAGGACAGCAAGAGATTTCCGAAAAGCGGCGGGTGGGGATACGCGGTGTTCAACTACGACGCCGCATCGGACCAGTTCACGCCCGATCCCAAAAGCCTCTCAGACTGCGGAAACGCCTGCCATACGGCCGTGAAGACGAAGAACTACATCTTCCACCCGTACCAGAAGCGTTGAACCGCGCCGCCGCCCGAGAAATCAGGTGCCCGGCCGGCCGCCGGGTGTTGCGCATCACGAAAAGTTACAAGGAGCAGTTTGTATGTCAAACGAGAGAGCAGCCGTCATGACGAGACCACAACAAGGTGTGGCTGCAGCGCATCAGCCAGGCCAAGACGTTTTCAAATCGGTCCTGTCTGAAGACATCAACTGGAAGCCCTTTGCGGCGTTCCCACCGTCGGTCCGCCTGGCTGTGATCGTGGGTCAGCCCTCGGAGGCCGGCCCCTACACGATCAGGGTCCGAGTGCCCCATGGCGTTAAGCTGATGGCACACCGACACCTGGAGGACCGAGTCTATACAGTAATCTCGGGCGTTTTCTACATCGGCCTGGGCGACCAGTTCAATCCCGACAACCTGGAGGCCTATCCGCCGGGAAGCGTCGTCGTTCTACCGGGAAATACGTCTCATTTTCACTGGGCAAAATCGAGTGAGTACATAACGCAAGTGACCGCGATTGGACCGCTCGGACTTGAATACGTCAGTTCGAACGACGATCCGAGAAACCGCAACTCTTAGGAGGCATCTGTTCGATTCCCTCGACGGAGGTTGTTTTGGGGTTCCGAGACAATTGATGTATGTTCGCAAAGGAGAAGGCTCACCTATGTGTTTCTCAGCCACCGCGAACTTCGTAGGCAGCGGAGTCCTGGGGGCCGTCGGCGTCGTCACCTTGACCAAGGTGAAGCATCGGCGCGAATTGCTGTTCGCATCGCTGCCCGTACTATTCGCCGTTCATCAATTTATCGAGGGATTTGTCTGGCTGGGATTGGATGGGATTCTTTCGCCTGCGGTGGCGCACGACATGGGCGCGGCGTTCATGCTTTATGCGCAGGGGCTGCTCCCCTTTTTGCTGCCTCTGGGCGTGCTTCTTTTCGAGCCGAATGCGAAGAGCCGCAGGAGGATGTTGCCCTTCCTCGTACTTGGCGGAGCAACCACGCTCTATATTTTGTGGGCGCTGACGGCATTCCCATTGCAGCTGTATGTCAGAGGAAACAGTATCGTGTACATAAATCAAGCGACCAATAATACAGCGGTTGCGTTGTTCTATGTGATTGCAACCTGCGGTTCGCTGTTTTTTTCGAAGATCAAAATGATGATAATCTTTGGCGCGGCAAACCTGGCGATACTGCTGCTTGTAATGGAGGTCAAGCGCTACGCGTTCACTTCGTTATGGTGTGCGTACGCGGCGGTTGCTAGTGTAATCATTCTCGCCTACTTCTGGAAAAGCCACGGAGAGCGGCCGTTTCTATATGCCTAGCAATGTGATCAAGAGTGGGATGGGCGATTTTTCTTCAACGATTTATCTTCGACGGCTCAGCCTGGCGATGAGAGGCCATCTGTCCGCGACGCGGGTACCAATTTGGCGGACGCGTGGAGAAATCGGACGGCGAAATTAAAGCAGCTTGACGGAGACAGGCTGGACACGCGATGAACACCGATCCGATGAGCAAACCCGAAGCGGCAAGTAGATCGCCTGCCCTCGCGCAAGCAGTAGCCGCGCCGCTTACTCGCGCCGCAATCTTCCTGGTAGCGACGCTCAATCCGGGCCCCGAAAATCTGGCCGTCCTGCGCTCGCTTTGTGGAGACCTCGCCGCGCTGGTGCGCGCCGTGGAATTTCGCGACCTGGAGGGAGGACTTTCCTGCGTCATCGGCTTTGGGGCCGGCGCATGGGACCGCCTGTTCGGGCAGCCACGGCCGGCGGAATTGCATCCCTTTCGCGAGATTCGTGCGGGAGCGCGCCACGCAGTCTCAACTCCGGGTGACCTGCTATTCCACATTCGCGCCAAGCGCATGGACCTGTCTTTTGAACTGATGACGCAGATCATGGCTCGTATCGGAAGTGCCGTTTCCGCGGTGGACGAAGTACAGGGCTTCCGTTACTTCGACGACCGCGACCTTATGGGTTTCGTCGACGGGACGGAGAATCCCAGGGGCGCGGCGGCGGCTGACGCCGTAGTAATTGGCGACGAGGACGCTGACTTTGCCGGCGGCAGCTATGTCATCGTGCAAAAATATCTCCACGATCTTGGCGCATGGAACGCTCTCTCCACCGAAGCGCAGGAACGCATCATCGGTCGCACCAAACTTTCCGATATCGAGCTGGACGATTCCGTCAAGCCAACCTCAGCTCACAACGCGCTCACCACGATCGTCGAGGACGGGAAAGAGATCAAGATCCTGCGCGACAACATGCCTTTCGGCCGGCCCGGGCATGGTGAGTTTGGCACCTATTTCATCGGCTACAGCCGTTCGCCAAGGACCATTGAGCAGATGCTCGAGAACATGTTCATCGGTCGCCCACTCGGCAATTATGACCGACTTCTCGACTTCAGCCGGGCTGTCACGGGAAATCTGTTTTTCGTGCCGTCGGCGACGTTTCTGGACGACGTGACCCAAGATCAAACCCAGCCTGAGGCTGCGGAATCCCCGGTAGTACCGGCGGTGGCCGAAACCTCCTCATCCATCCCACCGATGCGCGACGGTTCCCTCGGCATCGGTTCTCTCAAAGGAGACAAAGGACATGAATAATCTCCATCGCGAGCTCGCTCCCATTTCCGATTCGGCATGGGCTCAGATCGAACAGGAAACATCGCGCACGCTCAAGCGCTATCTTGCAGGACGGCGTGTTGTCGACCTGAAGGGGCCGGCTGGCACTGTGCTTTCTGCGATCGGTACCGGTCACTTGCGGACGATCACGGCCCCCGCGAAAGGCATCGTCGCGAGCCAGCGAGAGGTGAAGGCGTTGGTTGAACTGCGTGTTCCCTTCGAACTGGATCGCAAAAGTATCGACGACGTCGAGCGTGGCGCGAACGACTCGGACTGGCAGCCCGCGAAAGACGCCGCTCGACAGATTGCCTTTGCCGAGGACGCTGCGATATTTGAAGGCTATGCCGCCGCCGGCATTGGGGGTATCCGCCAAGGGACGAGCAACCCAGTCATGACGCTCCCCGCCGATGTTCTTGAGTATCCGGACGCAATCGCCCAAAGCTTGAGCCAGTTGCGTCTAGTCGGTGTCAACGGTCCCTATGCTGTGCTGCTCGGAGCCGACGCCTACACCGCGCTCGCCGAGACCAGCGACCACGGATACCCGGTGTTGGACCACGTCAAGCGCCTGGTCAAAGATCAAATCATCTGGGCCCCCGCCATTACCGGCGCTTTCGTACTGACCACCCGTGGCGGTGATTTCGACCTGCACATCGGCCAGGACGTCTCCATCGGCTACCTCAACCACAACGATGCTGCCGTCCACTTGTACTTGCAGGAGACATTTACGTTCCTCCTGCTCACCACCGAGGCCTCCGTCGCCCTGGTTCCTCCCGCGAAAGCGAAGAAGGTTTAACACAATGGAGACCATTCCGCGAGATGCACGTTGATCGAGCTAAGAAAACTTTCTTTGTGAGGGAGTAGACACTATGAGCAAGCACCTCGAATCGCTGTACCAGAATCTTCTCAACGGCAAGCTGCCTCATAACCTAAGTTGGAGCGAGGCTGTCGGACTCGTCGAGCATCTGGGCGAGGTCCAACCGCATGGTGGCGATGAATTTGTGTTCCGCGTCGGCACCCAACGCGTCTTTTTCAAGAAGCCGCAGACCCATGATCTTGGCGTGGAGGAAGTTTCCCGGCTGCGTAAATTATTGAAGGACGCCGGACCGATTGCGCAGCTAGAAGAAGAACCGGCCCAACCCAGCCGGATGATAGTCGTCATCGACCACCACGCCGCCCATGTTTACCAGGATCTCGGTGGCAGTCGTCCGGCAGCCGAACATAAAGTGCGACCTTACGATCCTTACAATTTCCATCATCATCTGATTCATCGAAAGGAAGCGCACTACCGAGGCGAGCGCGTACCCGAAGAGGATTCGTTTTATGAGGAGATCGCGAAAGATATCACTCCGGCGAATGAGATCGTCCTCATCGGTCACGCCACCGGACAAAGCAACGCCGCCGACTTCTTGAAGGAATATTTGAAGACCCATCATCCCGATATTTCTCGACGGGTCATCGCTACCGAAAGCGCAGACCTCTCGGCGGTGACCGAGCCGGAAATTGAGGCTCTAGCAAGGCGGCACATGATCCCAATCGTCGAACGGCGTGCTTCGTAACCGCAATCATCCCCCCAAACAATCGCGCGTCCCCGCGTGCGTATTTTGCCGTGACGGACGCACCCGAGCAGGTTCGAGTGCTCCTCGGGGAATTTCGAAGCTTTCCGACCGCACTCCCGCTGTCTGATCGCTCTAAGCAATCTTAGAAAGCGACCTTGCCGCCCGCGGGATAGACCGATTGCTGTCGCCATCGGAATCGTCGCCGGCCGCAAGATTTACGATGGCAGGCTCTCGATGCGTTCCGCGATGACCAC